>Ga0208244_100577_pt1 | contig 32255 bp, 22 predicted proteins | sample SubbioCR12Aug_5A_FD_184828 | JGI IMG/M metagenome (GOLD analysis project Ga0208244, IMG submission 184828) | Serpentinite rock and fluid subsurface biosphere microbial communities from McLaughlin Reserve, California, USA - CR12Aug_5A (SPAdes) | ecosystem: Environmental > Terrestrial > Deep...
GCAGGCAGGGTGCACTGGCCGTAGTCGTTGTAGCCCCACGCGGCGACAGTGCCGTCGGATTTCAGCGCGATGGAGTGGTAGTCGCCCGCAGCGAGGGCGACGGCGTCGGAGAGGGCTGCGGGGACGTTGCATTGTCCGTTGCCGTTGTTGCCCCATGCGGCGACGGAACCGTCGGCGCGGAGCGCGAGGGAGTGGTATGCCCCTGCGGCGATGGCGACGGGATCGGAGAGGGTTGAGGGGACGTTGCACTCGCCGTTGCCGTTGTTGCCCCATGCGGTGAGGGTGCGGTCGCTGAGCAGGGCGATGACGTGGTGTGTGCCCGAGGCGAGCGCGACGATGTTGGTGGCGTGCGACGGGACGTTGAGTTGCCCGTATCCGTTGTAGCCCCAGCCGTGGGCGCCTCCGCGTCTCAGGTAGGCTGCGGAAACCGCCGCGCTGGGGGCCATGCCTGCCTTGAAGGCGCGAGTGCGGATGAGGGTCATGGGGGCGGTGCAGGTGATCGGCGCGGTGTAGAGCGCGCTTTCGCCGGTGGGGTCGGTACCGTCGAGCGTGTAGCGGATCGCGGCGTCGGCGGTGGCGCAGGAGAGCGTCACCTCGCAGGAGGTGTCGAACAGCAGTCCGCCGGAGGGGGCGAAGGTGGGGGACGCGGCGGGCTGGAGCGTGTACGTCGCGGAGGTGATGCCGCTGGCGGGGGTCTTGCCGTTGTAGGCGCGCGCCTTGATGGTGGTGTTGGTGGCGAGGGTGATCGGCGCGGTGTAGAGCGCGCTGCCGTCGGTGGGGTCGGAACCGTCGAGCGTGTAGTGGATGGCGACGGTCGGGACGGCGGAGGTGATGGCGACGTCCAGCGTGTTGATGAAGAGGGCGCCGGAGGGCGGGTCGAAGAGCGGCATGGCCGTGGAGCGCACGAAGAGCGCGGCGGCGGTTTCGCTGGCGGGGGCGTTGGCGAGGAAGCCCTTGGCCTTGACGGTTGTGGTGCCGGTCAGCGTGACGGGGCCTGTGTAGAGCGGGCTTTCCTCGGTGGGGTCGGAGCCGTCGAGCGTGTAGCGGATCTGTGCGCCGGTGGTGGCGCAGGAGATGGCGATGTCGAGCGTGGTGTCGAACGTGGTGCCGTCTTCAGGCGAGAAGGTGGGCGTGGCGACCTGTCCGAAATTCCAGCCGGAGAGGTCTACCTGATCGACCCAGCCGCAATCGCTGCCGACATCGACGCTGCCGTCCTTGGTGTAGCGCCATTCGATGGTGTGGGTGCCGGGAGCGCTGAAGGTGTGGGTGACGTACGTCCAGTTGACTTCGCCGGCGATGTAGTTGGCCTGCGAGTTGTCGGCGATGAGTCTGAGGTAATCCCAGCCGTTCTCCGAGGAGACCTTCCACCAGAAGCCGACGGTGCCGTGGCCGTTGAGGGTCAGCGTGCAGGAGCTGGCTCCATAGGCACCGATGGGGCCGCTCTGCGCGGCAGCGCCGTCGCGTGAGACGGCAGTCTGGCCGAACCAGTTGGCGTTGCCGCTGGTGGTGACGGTCGCGCCGGGGATGAGGTTGAGGGCTTCGTCCAGCGAGGGGCGGAGGGTCAACGTCAGCGAGGCGGGATCGGAGAGGACGTGCCCGCTCTGGAAGGGCTTGCGGATCTCCAGCCAGAGGGTCTTCGCGCCGAAGCCCTCGGATAGCTGGAAGGTCGGTGTGCCGGTGTAGGGGAGCCATGCCGCGTCGGCAAACGCGGGGTCTTCGCTCAGGCGGTATTCGGCGGGGTCGCCATCGGCGGTGACGGCGAGGGAGACGTCGCGGCTGACGGCGACGCTGCCGCCGCCTTCGAGGCCGAACGTGGTGATGACGGGGGCGCCGTCATTGTGGAGGATCGTGAGCACGTGCTGGCCGGGGGTGCCGATCAGCACGCCTTCGGCGGGCGTGAGCGTGAGGATGACGGTCTCGCCGCGTTCGGGCTCGTCGTCATCGGTGATGGAGACGGCGATGTTTTTCGTGGTCTCGCCCGGGGCGAAGGTGATGCTGTCCTGCGGTGTGCAGGTGTAGTCAGCGCCTTGTGTGGCGGTGCCGCCGCGGGTGTAGGCGACGGTGACGGGGGCGGATTCCTGACGGTCGAGCTGGACGGGGATGAGGATTTGGCCCGCGCTTTCGGCGACGCTCTGCGAGGCGGTGGAGAAGGTGGCTTCGGGCCAGTCGGGCGTGACGCGCAGTTGATCGACCCAGCCGCAGTTGGAGCCGCCGGGATAATAGTTCTGGTCATACTGCCACTTGAGCGTGTGTGTCCCCTCGGGGACGGTGTGGGTGACGTGTATCCAGTCCTGCTCGCCGCTGATTGCGCTCACGGAACCGTCATTGACAAAGAAACGGAGCATGCCCATATAATCATAGGAAGTCTGGGATGATATCTTCCACCAGAAAGCGATCTTGGCGGGGCCCTCGATGGTGACCGTCATGTAGGAGCTGGCGTATTGGTAGGTGTAGGGCAAAACGGCGCTTTGAGCGGCATCCTCGCCGTCGTGCGTGATGGTGGACTGGCCGAACCACGGTGCGTTTGTCGGTGTGGAGACGGTCAGGTGGGTGTCGAGCGCACCTTTGAGGGTCAATTCGACCCGCGTGATTGAGGCGGAGAGGACGTTCGACTCTTCCCAGCCGCCGCCCGTCTTGGGGATGCGGACTTTGGCGTAGACGGTTTTGGCACCGTAACCCTCTGAAAGGGTAAAGAGGATGTTGTCGGAAACCTCGACCCATTCGCTGCCGGTGAAGTCCGGGTTTTCGGACAGGAGCACATGGGAGGGTTCGTCGGAGGCGTCGCCGTCCACGCGGACGACGAGGTTGGTGGTCTCGGTGTCGCCGCCTTCGAGCCAGAAGCCGAGAAGGTCGATGCGTCCGTCATTGGCGAGAATATGGAGGGTGTGGACGGCGGGCGTGTCGATGCGGTAGCCGCTGCCGGGGGCGAGGGAGATGAGGGCCGTCTCGCCGTTCTCAGGCTCGGTGTCGTCGATGATGTTGGCCGTCAGGACGGCGTTGGTTTCCCCGGCGGGGATGGTGACGGCGTTCTGCGGCGAGGTGGTGAAGTCGCTGCCCGGTGTGGCCGTGCCGCCGAGCGTGTAATTCACGGTGAGGGGTGTTGCGAGAGGCCACTCCAGCCGCAGGGAGATTTGCGGGGCTTCGCCTTCGCGTGCGCGCTGGGTCTCTGTGCTGAACCAGACGCGGGGGGGCAGGGGATCGAGGCGGACGTCATCAAGCGTGCAGTAGCCGGCCGCGCCGCCGCCGTGTCCCGGCCATGCGTTGCCTTCCCAGCGGAGGGTATGCTCGCCGGGTTCGAGTTCGAAGGTGTAGGTGTGGGGGCCAGGCGCCCAAGAGTTTTCCAAATACACATATTCGTCATTCAGGCAGAACTCGCAGTTGATGTTGTCGAACGACTCTATGGTGAAGGAAAGGATCATCGGCTGGGCAACGGAGAGCGTTGTCGCCAACGAAGAATAGGCCCAGTCGTCGCCGGGCATCGGGGATGAGCTGCGGGCGAGGGAACCTCCAACGGCGTTTGCGTTGGTGACGCTGAACCAGACCGCGCCGTTGTCACCCCATGTGTCCACCGTCGCGTCCGGCTGGTCGATCGCCTCGGCCAGAATCGGGCCGTACCAGATGGTGTCCGAGACGGGTAGGGAGACGAGATAGCCGCCCGCCCCGTCGGGTTTGCGCACCTTAAACCATACGGTTTTTTCGCCGTAGCCCTCGGAGAGGGTGAAGGTGAAGGGGTCTTCCTCGCTGTGGGTGATCCACTGGACACCGGTGAAGTCGGGATCTTCGCTGAGGACATAATCGGTGGGGTCGTTGACGACCTCGAGATCGAAATCCTCGATCAGGCGGGTGCTGATGCCGCCCTTGCCGCTGTTCAGGTGGAAGCGCGTGATCTCGGGCATGCCGTCGTTATCGAGGATGGTGACGGTGTGGCGGGTGAAGGCGTAGCGGTAGCCCGCGACGGTCTGAAGGTCGATGACGACGGTTTCGGGGTATTCCGGCGCGGTGTCGTCCGTGAGGGTCAGGGAAACTGTGGCGGTGGTCTGGCCGTCGGCGAAGGTGACGGAGGCGGGTGCGCCGGTGTAGTCGGTGCCGCTGACGGCGGTGCCGCTGTAGGTGAGGTTGAAGGTTGTGTCGCCGTCGGCAGGTGCGGAGAGGAAGAGCGTGATGTCGAGCGTTCCCGCGTCCTCGACGGCCTGCGTGGTCTCGTCGTCGAAGCCCACGATGGGATCGCCGGTGCCCTGCCACTCGAAAGCGCCCATGTCCGGCGCGTTGCCCGAGAAACGCGGGTTGCCGTCGAAATCTGCCGCTGTCGTCGTGTAATCGGGCGAGCCGGTGTCGATGCAGAGCGAGGCTTTCGTGAGGCGCAGGTCAGACCAGCCGTTGGTGTTCACGAACTTCGGGTCTGCCGCGATGACGAACTGGGTGTATTCGGGAGCCGGATAAGTGCAGGAGTGGGCCATGCTCCAGTAGCCGCTCCAGTTCGGGGTATTCGGTGCCTCGTTGTAATAGACGATGCAGTTGAAGAGATTACCCCAGACGGTGCCGCCGCCTTGCAACGTGGCGCGGTTGCCCACGACCGTGCAGTGCGAGAGCGAGGCGCAACTGCTGCCCCCGCCCCGGCTGGCGTGGTTGCCGACGATCAGGCAGTTCTCGTGGTTTCCGTAGAACGTGCCGCCGCCTTCTTCCAGCGCCGTGTTGCCGCGCACCGTGCAGGCGAGGAGCCGTCCTTGATAACTCGCGCCGCCGGAATGCGCCGCGTTGCCGGTGAACACGCAGTTCGAGACGATCGTCCCGTAATCGAGGTACGCGCCGCCGCCTTGTGAACTGAACGTCCACTCCTCAGCGGTGGTGTGGCCGTTGGTGAGGGTGAAACCCTCGATCACGGTGTTGTAGACGAGTGCGCGGACGCAGCGCATGGCGTCGCTGGCGAGGCCGCTGTCGCTTGAGCCGCGCCGTCCGACGATCAGGGTCTGCTCCGGGCCGTGGCTGGAGCGGAGGGTCACTCTCTTCTCGATGCAGACGCGATTCTCGAGCAGGTCGCTGCCATACGCATCGGCGCGCCCGCCCTGATCGTAGACGCCGGGAGCGGCCACTATAACGTCGTCTGTGTCGGCGGCATCGACCGCGGCCTGCAAGGTGAGAAACGGTGTCTGCTCCGTCAGACCGTCGTTGGCGTCCGAGCCGGAGGCGGCATCGACGTAGAGGGTTTTCGCGTTGAGCGATGAGGGCAGCGCGGCGACGACGGCCAGAGCGGCGAGAGACAACGAGGCGAGGATGGATTTCATGGAAGCCTCCTGAGGGACGCGACGTGACCCGCATGCGGGATGTGATGCGTGTAGGTGGTAACCGTGTTCAAATTGATGTAATGATACTCCGGCAGCCTTAAATCGGCAAGAGGCGGCTGAATATATTTTTGCAACAGGCATCATTATTACAAAACGTTAATGTGTTTAAAATTAATCATGATACTTCAGTTTCATGGGCGGGGTTTTGCTTGAATCCTGTGAGGGCGCGTTTTTCATTTGCTAAACGCGACGCTATTCCGATAGCTTAATAGAATCGATTTAAGGACAAACAGGAGCTTACTATGTGCGGAATCGTGGGGTATGTCGGGCGGCGCAGTGCGGCGGATATTCTGATCAACGGATTGCGGCGGCTGGAGTACCGCGGGTATGACTCGGCTGGCGTGGCCTTGTTGGACGGCAGCGGGGTGACGGTGGTCAAGCAGACGGGCAAAGTGGCCTCGCTGGAGCAGCGGCTGGGCGAGGACGTTGCGCCCGAGGTGCGCGAGCGCGCGCGGCTGGGCATTGCCCACACGCGGTGGGCGACGCATGGCCTGCCGACCGAGGCGAACGCCCATCCGCACGTGGCGGACGGCGGGAATCTGGCGTTGGTCCACAACGGCATCATCGAGAACTACGCCTCCCTGCGGCGGCAGCTTGAGGCCCGCGGCTGCGTGTTCGTGTCGCAGACCGACACCGAGGTGTTGGCGCACCTCGTCAGCACGTTCGATTCGGGCGACCTGCTGGCGGCGGTCTCGCAGGCGCTCAAGCGGGTGGAGGGCACGTACGGTATCGCGGTGGTTTCGGCGCGTCATCCCGGGCAGATCGTGGTCGCGCGCAAGGGCAGTCCGCTGGTGGTCGGCATCGGCGACGGCGAGACGATCATCGCGAGCGACGTCTCGGCGATCGTGGCGCACACGCGACAGGTGATCTACCTGCAGGACGGCGACGTGGCGCTGGTGACCGCCGACGGGCCGCAGGTCTACACGCTGGACAACGTTTCGGTGGATCGCGCGGTGGCGAGCGTCGAGTGGGAGATCGGCGCCGCCGAGAAGGGCGGGTTCGAGCATTTCATGCTCAAGGAGATTTTCGAACAGCCCGCGGCGCTCCAGAACGCCATCCGTGGGCGTCTGGACATGGCGCAGGGCTCGGCGATCCTTTCGGGGTTGAGCCTTTCGCCGCGCGAACTTGCGGCCATTCACCGGGTGGTGGTGGTGGCGTGCGGCACGTCGCTCCACGCAGGGATGGCGGGCAAGTACCTCTTCGAGGGGCTCGCCGACCTGCCGACGAGTCCGGAGCAGGCGGCGGAGTTCCGCTACTGCAACCCGATCCTCGGCGCGAACGATCTGGTGGTGGCGGTCAGCCAGTCCGGCGAGACGGCGGACACGCTGGCGGCGGTGCGCGAGAGCATCCAGAAGGGCGCGCTGGTGGCCGGGCTCTGCAACGTGGTGGGTTCGACCATCGCCCGCGAGGCGGGGCGGGGCGTCTACCTCCACGCGGGGCCGGAGATCGGCGTGGCCTCGACGAAGGCGTTCACGGCGCAGGTGACGGTGCTGCTGATGATGGCGCTGAAGCTGGGGCGTTGCCGCCGCCTGTCGCGCGAGGACGGGCTGACGTTGTGCGAGGAGATCCAAAGCATCCCGGAGCTGGTCAAGAAGGTGCTGGCGCAGAGCGACGCGATCGCGGCGGTCGCCGGGAAATACGCCCGCTGCGACAATGCGTTCTTCATCGGGCGCGGCATCCTCTATCCCACGGCGCTGGAGGGTGCGCTCAAGCTCAAGGAGATCAGCTACATCCACGCCGAGGGGTATCAGGCGGCGGAACTCAAGCACGGGCCGATCGCGCTGCTGGACGAGAAGATGCCGGTGATCGCGCTGCTGAACGACATCCCCGGCAAGGAGAAGACACTGGGCAACGTTCAGGAGTGCCGCGCGCGCCGCGCCCCGGTGATCGGGCTCGTGACCGAGGGCGATCACGAGGCGGCGGAGTCGGTGTGCGACGCGATCACGCTGCCGCGCACGAGCGCGTACACCGCGCCGGTCGTCACGGCGGTGGCGCTCCAGCTCTTCGCCTATCACGTGGCGCGTGTCCGCGGCTGCGAGATCGACCAGCCGCGCAATCTGGCGAAAAGCGTCACGGTCGAGTAGCTTTTGGCATGACAGGCCTGACCGCGTGTGCCACACTGTTCCCGGAAGCCGGTTCCATCCGGCAGCCGGAAGGGAATGGGGGTCACATGCGTTTGAGTCGTCGGGTCTGTTTGGTGCTGGCCGCGTGCGCGGCGTGTTGGGGCGCGTCAGCGGGGCAGTGGTACAAGGGGAATCTCCACATGCACTCGTTCTGGAGCGACGGGAACGTCGTGCCGGAACAGGCCGTCGCGTGGTATCGCGATCACGGCTACCACTTCGTCTGCCTCTCCGATCATCAGCTGGTGCAGACGGACACGAACGTCTGGCGCGAGGCGGGCACAAAGAAGTTCAGCAAGGAGGTGGCGGATGCCTACCTCTCGGAATACGCCGCGACGGCGCAGTCCAAGACCGAGGGCGGCAAGCGCTTCGTGCGGCTGCAGACGGTCGGCGAGCTGAAGCGCGTCTTCGACAAGGCAGGGGCGTTTCTGATGATCCCCGGACTGGAGGTCAACCGCGTGGTGGCGGGGCGGCAGGTCCACATGAACGGGATCAACGTGCACGAGACGATCCCTTACCGTTACGGCGACACCCCGCTTGAGACGTTCACGCGGATCGAGGCGGCGGTGCGCGCGTGGGGCGACGAGCACGGGCAGAAGACGCTCTTCATGCTGAATCACCCGACGTGGCCGTACTTCGACATCACCCCCGACGTGCTGATCGCGCTGCCGCACGTCCGCTTCTTCGAGCTGTGCAACGCCGACGGCGGGCCGACGTCCGCGCCGCATCCCGAGTGGTACACGATCGAGAAGTTCTGGGATGTCGTCAACGCGTTCAGGATCGAGGACGGGCACGATCCGGTGTTCGGCACGGGCACGGACGACACGCACAACTACACCGAGCCGGGCGCCAGCGCCGCGCCGGGCGGGGCGTGGGTCTGCGTCAACGCCGAACGGCTGGAGACCGACGCGCTGCTCCGGGCGATGTATCGCGGCGACTTCTACGCCTCGACGGGCGTCGCGCTGGAGTCGGTCACGTTCGACGAGGCCTCCGGTCGGCTGGACGTGCGGGTGAAGCCCGAGGAGGGCGTGACGCACACGGTGCGGTTTGTGACCACCAAGGCGGGGTTCGACCGGACGGTCGCGACGTTCGACGATCCGGCGGCAGGGAAACGCGCCGCCCGCACGGGCGTGCGCTACGCCGAGGCCATCGGGACAGTCGCGGCCACGGTCGAGGGGCACACGGCGACGTATGAGCTGGCACCGGACGATCTGTATGTGCGGGCGACGGTGGTCTCCTCCCGCCGTCCGGGGTTTTCCGGCAACAACACGCCCGCGTTCGAGACGGCGTGGACGCAGCCGTACGGCTGGCGCACGTGGCAGCGGCGCAACCCGGTGGCCGCGCGGCTCACGCCGAAAAAGTGACGCCCGTGCGGGCCTTGGCATGGCGGCAGCCGCGTTTTCTCCTGTTTAGGGGTGTTTTTCGTGGCTGGAGCGTGTAGAATACGCCGCCTTTTGGGTGGAACAAGGAGATGTGGATGAGTGAGCTGAGGCCGGGCGACTGCCCCCTGCTGATTTTTGACGGCGCCTGCGGGACGACCCTGCAGGCGATGCATCTGCCCCACAGTGTGTGGGACGGGTTGGACGGGTGCAACGAGTACCTGAACCTTTCCGCGCCGTCGGCGATCATCGAGATGCACCGGGCGTTCTACGAGGCCGGCGCGCAGGTGGTGGAGACCAACACGTTCGGCGCGTCGCGGATCGTCCTCGCTGAGTACGGGCTGGAAGGCCGCGTGCGCGAGATCATCGCGGCGGCGGTCGCCAACGCGCGTGCGGCGCAGGCGGGGCTGGACGGGCGTTTCATCGCCGGGTCGGTGGGGCCGACCACCAAGCTGCCCTCGCTGGGACACATCGCGCGCGACGAGCTTTTCGACGGGATGCGCGAGCAGATCGAGGCGCTGTTGCTGGAGGGCGTGGATCTGCTGGTGTTCGAGACGTGTCAGGATCTGCTGCAGCTCAAGACCTGCCTCGTGGCGGCGTACGAGAGTTTCGACCGCCTGTCGCGCGGGGTGCCGGTGATGGCGTCGGTGACGGTCGAGCGCACGGGGACGCTGCTGGTCGGCACGGACATCGCGGCGGCGGCGGTGACGCTGGAGCCGTTTCCGCTCTTCTCGCTGGGGCTGAACTGCGCGACGGGCCCGGCGGACATGGAGTCGCACATCCGTTACCTGTCGCAGCAGTGGCCGCACCGCATCTCGTGCATGCCGAATCAGGGGTTGCCGGAGGTCGTGGACGGAAAGACGTTCTATCCGCTCTCGCCGGAGGATTACGCGCGCCACATGCGGCAGTTCGTGGAGCATTACGGCGTGAGCGTGGTGGGCGGATGCTGCGGCACGAGCCCCGAGCACATCCGGGCGTTGGCGGCTGCGCTCAAGGGCGTGACGCCTGCCGCGAGGAGGGTCGAGTCATGAAGCCTTCCCTCTCCAGCCTCTACCAGTCGGTCGAGCTGCGGCAGGAGATCCCGCCGCTGCTGGTCGGCGAACGCACCAACGCGAACGGCTCCAAGCTGTTCCGCGAGCGACTGCTGGCGGACGATTTTCAGGGGTGCCTCCAGATCGGTCTCGCGCAGGAGGCGAACGGCGCGCAGGTGCTCGACCTGTGCGCGGCGTACGCGGGGCGCGACGAGCTGGCGGACATGACGACACTGGTCTCGCTGTTCGCGCGGTCGGTGAAGGTGCCGCTGATGATCGACTCCACGACGCCCGAGGTGATCGAGGCGTGCCTGAAGCTGTATCCGGGCCGGTGCATCGTCAACTCCATCAACCTTGAGGACGGCGGGCAGACGGCGCGGCGCGTGTGCGCGTTGCTGAAGAAATACGGCGCGGCGGTCGTGGCGCTGACCATCAGCGAGAAGGGCATGGCGATGCGGGCGGAGGAGAAGATCGCGATCGCCCAGCGCATCCACGACATCGCGGTGGGCGAGTTCGGTCTGCGTCCGGGTGACCTGCTGTTCGACGCGCTGACCTTCACGGTCGGCGCGGGCGACGAGAACCTGCGCGACGCGGCGGTGCAGACGCTGGAGGCGATCAGGGGGATCAAGTCGGCGCTGCCGGGCGTCGGCACGATTCTGGGTCTGAGCAACATCTCGTTCGGGCTCTCGCCCGCGTCGCGCAAGGTGCTCAACTCGGTCTTCCTGCACGAGGCGGTCGCCGCCGGGCTCGACGCCGCGATCGTCGATGCGGGCAAGGTGATCCCGTTGGCGCGGATCGACGAGAAAGACCGCGCGTTCTGCCTCGACCTGCTTTACGACCGGCGTTCGGAGACGGTGCCTGACCCGCTGCTGGCGTTCATCGAGCATTTCAAGAGCGCGACGTCGGCCGCGGCGGACGCGGCGCCTGCCGGGAACGCCTTCGCGGGCGCGGAGCAGGCGGTGTTCGCGCAGGTCGTGGAGGGCAACAAAGAGGGCGTGGAGGACAACCTCGCGATGTTGCTGGAGCGCTTGACGCCGCTCGCGATCATCAATCAGATTCTGGTGCCCGCGATGCGCCACGTGGGCGAGCTGTTCGGGCGCGGCGAGCTGCTGCTGCCGTTCGTGCTGCAGTCGGCGGAGGTCATGAAGAAGGCGGTCTCGTGGCTGGAGCCGCTGATGGAGAAGGGGGCCGACACGCAGCAGACGCGCGTGCTGCTGGCGACGGTGCAGGGCGACGTTCACGACATCGGCAAGAACCTCGTGGACATCATCCTGAGCAACAACGGCTACAAGGTCTACAACATCGGCATCAAGATTCCTGCGGAGACGGTGATCGAGCAGGCGCGGGCGCTCAAGGCCGACGTGATCGGGCTGAGCGGGCTGCTGGTGAAGTCCGCCATGATCATGCGCGACAGCATGGCGCAATACCGCGAGGCGGGGCTGACGCAGCCGATCCTGCTGGGCGGCGCGGCGCTGACGCCGCGTTTCGTGGCGGAATCGTGCGCGCCGGAGTATCCGGGGCCGGTGGTCTATTGTCAGGACGCTTTCGCGGGGCTCAAGGCGGTGCGAGCCTTTGAGGAGGGCCGGCTGACGTCGACGGTCTGGAGCGCGTCGGGCGTGGCGGCGGTGAAGCCGGGCGCGCGCGACGTGGAGATCGTGCGCGACAACCCGGTGCCCGCGGTGCCGTTTCTGGGTGTGCGCTACGTGGAGGCGATCGATCCGGCGCAGGTCTTCCCGTTCGTGAACAAGCAGGCGCTCTTCCGGGGCCGGTGGGGCTACCGCCGCGCCAAACTTTTGGCGGAAGAGTACGAGACGCTTATCCGCGAGACGGTCGAGCCCGCCTACGAAGGACTGATGCGCCGGGCCGTGGAAGAGGGGCTGCTCAGCCCCAAGGTGGCGTACGGCTATTTCCGGTGCTGGAGCGAGGGCGACGCGCTGCTGGTGGAGGACGGCGGTGTCACGCGCCGCTTCGATTTCCCCCGGCAGGCGGAGGCGCCGCACCTGTGCATCGCGGACTACTTCAAGTCGGCAGAAGAGGGCGGCGACGTGGCGGGGTTTTTCGTCGTCTCGGTCGGCGAGGTGATCGGCAGGGAGGCGCAGGCGCTGTACGCGGCGAACCGCTACCACGACTACCTGATGCTGCACGGTTTCGGCGTGGAGGTAACGGACGGGCTGGCCGAGTACTGGCATGCGGCGATGCGGCGCGAGATGGGCATCGCGGGCTGCGAGCCGCAGGATCAGGCGGGGCTGGTGACGCAGGCGTATCAGGGCTCGCGTTTCGGCTTCGGCTATCCGGCGTGCCCCGACCTTGAGGCGCACCGTCCGGTGTTCGCGATGTTGCGGCCCGAGCGGATCGGCGTGACGCTGACGGAGAACATGCTGATGGTGCCGGAGCAGACGACGTCCGCGATCATCGCGCACCATCCGCAGGCCAAGTATTTCGCGGTGTGACGAAGGAGGCGGCGATGCGGATGATCTGTGCGAACTGCGGTTATGTCTACGATCCCGAAGCGGGCGACCCGCTGGGCGCGGTGCCGCCGGGCGTGGCGTTCGAGGCGTTGCCGGAAGGGTGGGTCTGCCCGCTGTGCTACGCGGGCAAAGAGGCGTTCGATCCGTTGGACTGACGAAGGGGGCAGGCGATGAAGCTGGTAGTGTTGGACGGGTTCACGATGAACCCCGGCGATCTGGAGTGGCAGGCGCTGGCGGCGCTGGGCGAGCTGGCGGTGTACGACCGCACGTCGCCGGATGAGGTTGTGGCGCGGGCGCAAGGGGTTGAGATCCTGTTCACAAACAAAACGCCGCTGCCGCGCGCGGTGATCGAATCGCTGCCCGCCTTGCGTTTCATCGACGTGTTGGCGACGGGCTACAATATCGTCGATCTGGCTGCCGCCCGCGAGCGCGGCATTCCGGTTTCCAACGCGCCTGCCTACAGCACGCGGTCGGTGCAGCAGATGACCCTCGCGCTGCTGCTGGAGCTGACGCAGCAGTGCGGGGCACACGACCGTGCGGTGAAGGAGGGCGCGTGGTGCCGATGTCCGGATGTGACGTTCCAGCTCAGTCCGTTGCTGGAGCTGGACGGGCTCACCCTCGGCGTGCTCGGCTTCGGCGCGATCGGACGGGCGGTGGCGGAGACCGCGCGGTCGTTCGGGATGCGGGTTGTCGCCGCATCGCGGACACGTCCGGAACGGATGCCGGACGGTGTCGAGTGGGTGACGCGCGAGGAGCTGTTCCGGCGTTCGGATGTGGTGACGCTGCACTGCCCGCTGACGCCGGAGACGGAGCGGGTCATTCGCGCGGAGTCGCTGGCGCTGATGAAGTCCACGGCGTTGTTGATCAACACCAGCCGCGGCGGGCTGGTGGATGAGGCGGCATTGGCGCAGGCTCTGAACGAGGGGCGGCTGGCGGGGGCAGGGGTGGACGTGCTCTCGACGGAGCCGCCGGAGCAGGGGAACCCGCTTTTGCACGCGAGAAACTGCGTGATCACGCCGCACTGCGCGTGGGCCACGCGGGCGGCGCGGCAGCGGCTGCTGGACATCACGGTGGCGAACGTCAGGGCGTTCCAGTCCGGACGGCCGGTGAACGTCGTGAACGGGCTGTGAGGACGGGGCGCGTCAGGGGGCGCTGAAACGGAAGCAGGCCAGCTCGCGCTGGTTGCGGATGATGAGCCGGTCGCCGACGGTGAAAAACGTGGCCCAGCTCCTGCCGCCGAGCGGCGTGAAACGGGTGATCTCGCGGTAGGCGTCGGCGACGGGGTCGATCATCACGAGGTCGCCCTTCTGCCCGTCGAGCGCGAGGATCACGCCGTCCACCGCGAGGACCTGCCCGTGCTCGAAGGCTTTGATTTTCCAGCGGATCGCGCCATCGGCGGGATCGAAACACATGAGCCCTTCCGGGTTGGCGGGCTTGCCGCTGGAGGTGCCGAAGAGGAGCCCGTTGACGAGAACGGGCGTGGTGAAGAGCGGGCAGATGGCTTTCGTTTCCCAGATCTCGCGGGGTTTGCCGTCGCGGATCTCGATGACGGTGCTGCCGAAGAAATCGCTGGCGCCGGTGAAGATGCGGTCGCCCATGACGACGGGCTGGACGATGTTGTTGCCGAACGAGTTGGTCCGCGGGTGCGTCCACAGCGTCGCGCCGGTGTCGGGATTGAGGCCCATCAGTGTGTTCGCGCTGTAGCAGAGCAGCGTGGGGACGCCGCCGAAACGGGCGATGACGGGCAGCGAGTAGCCGGGCTTCTCGTCGTTGCCGCCGCGCCAGAGGAGGTCGCCGGTGCGTTTGTTGACCGCGACGACGTTGCCGTTGGAGCCGCCGGGCTGGAGGTAGGCGGTGTCGCCCCAGACGCCGACGGGCGCGGAAAAGCCGTGGTTCGGGGCCTGCCCGCCGAGGTCGCGGACGAAGTGGGTTTTCCAGAGCACGCGGCCTGTGGCGGCGTCGAGACAGTGGGCGAGGCCCATGCGGCTGACGGTGTAGACGCGGCCGTCGTTGACGGTCGGCGTGGCGCGCGCGAAGCCGTGGTAGTGCTTGTGCGTGTCCGGATAGGCGTGGCGCCAGCGCTCGGTGCCGTCGGCGAGCGAGAGCGCACGGACGATGTCGTTCGTGCCCTCGTGGTCGGTGATGAAAAGCGTTCCGTCGGCGCAGGAGGCGCAGGCGTGGCCGTTGTCGGTCAGCGCGGTTTTCCAGAGCAGGACGGGCGGTTGCGTCTGCCAGTCGCGGCCGATCTTCACGGCGGCGGCGTGGAAGTCGAGTGTGGGCCCGGCGAGGTGCGGCCAGTCGCCCGCGAGGAGGCAGGCGGGGAGAAGGAGGAGGAGTGTCGCAAGTGCTTTCATGCGTTTTTCCCGTGTGTGGTGTCAGGCGTGAGATGAGGGGGGCAGCGGCGTTTTGCCGATGACGGCGCGGTAGACCGCCTCGGTGGTGTGCGCGGATTTTTCCCATGTGAACTCGGCGGCTTTGCGGTAGCCGGCCTCGATCTTCTCCTTGCGGAAGGAGGGCTGGTCGAGCAGGAGGCTTACGGCGCTGGCGATCGACGAGCGGTCGGCGGGGTCGCAGGTGACGGCGGCGCTGCCGCAGTTCTCGACGGGGGCGCCGCCGGAGCAGACGACCGGGCAGCCGCAGGCCATGGCCTCCAGCGGGGGCAGGCCGAAGCCCTCGTCGTGCGAGGGGAAGACGAAGGCTTGGGCGAGCGAGTAGAGCACGGGAAGCTCTTCGGGGGTGACGTAGCCGATGCGGCTGACCCGGTGGCGCACGCCGCATTTGTGGATGGCGTGGTCGATCGCCGCAGCGGTGTCGGAATCGGCCGCGCCCGCGAGGACGAGGTGGAGGTCGGGACGCTCGCCTTGGACGATCGCGAAGGCGCTGATGAGGCCGAGGATATTCTTGCGGTAGGTGAGGTCGCCGACGAAAAGGAGGAACGAGGAGGGGAGCGCGTAGCGCTGACGGACGCGCTGGAGGCGGGCGTAGTCGGTGCAGCGCGTGAGGGAAGGCGAGAGGCCGGGAGGGATGACGACGGTGCGCGCCGCGGCGTCGGGGAAGCGTTCGGCGATGATGCGCCGTGTGTAAGGGGAGAAGGCGATGACCGCGGCGGCACGGCGGATCGACGGGGGGATCATCAGGCGGTAGTGGAGGCGGTTGCTCTTGCGGCAGAACTGCGGGTGGGTGAGGACGTGCAGGTCGTGGATGGTGAGCACCACGGGGCAGGGCGTATGCAGCGGCGCGACGTAGGCGGGGGCGTGCAGCAAGGCCGCGCCAGAACGTTTCAGGAGGCAGGGCAGCACGGTCTGTTCCCAGAGGATGCGCATGAGGCGCGAGCGCGCGGCAAGGCGTGAGACGCGAGGCTGGAAGTGCGCGGCCTGCGGGATGGGGCGGTGATCTTTAGGGACGCAGGCGCAGAGCGGCAGCGTGCCGTGTTCCGCGAGGGCGCAGGCCAACTGGTGGACGGTCACCTCCACGCCGGAGTAGGGCTCGCGCAGGACCATCGCGTTGTAGAAGACAGGCTGCATGGGGAGATCGGTCTTCGGGTTAGAGATGTCCCGCAGGATGTCGCCTTGGAGGGCGACGGGAAAATGGCGGAGAGGGAGGGATTCGAACCCCCGGTACCCGTAAGAGCACACAGCATTTCCAGTGCTGCACCTTCGGCCACTCGGTCACCTCTCCAAAAAGTCCGATATTTATACCGGATTATCCGTTCGGATAACAACACTAAAAGCAGAAATGTTGTCGTGCGCGAGGACGGGATGAGCGGCGGTCAGGGAAGGCGTTTCACGGACGGGGACGGAGGCAGGGCGCGGAGCAGGTCGGATACGGTCTGGGTGTCGCCGGAAAAGATGAAGTCGGGGCGGAGGTCCGCCAGCGGCTGGAGCACGAAGCGCCGGTCGCGGGCGCGCGGGTGGGGGAGCGTGAGGGCGGGGGTGTCGAGCCGCAGGTCGCCGTAGGCGATGATGTCGATGTCGATCAGGCGCGGGAGGTTGCGGACGCCGGTGCGGGTGCGCCCCAACTGCTGTTCGATCCGGTGGATCGCGGCGGAGAAGGCTTGCGGCGGCAGCGTGGTCTCGACGATGACGGTCTGGTTGAGATAGAGGTGGCAGGCGAGATCCGGGGTGACGCCGACGGGGTCGGTCTCGTAGACGGGGGAGCGTTGCGTGAGGCGGATGCCGTGGCAGGCGGCCAGCGCGCCGCAGGCGCGGGCGAGCAGCGCGAGGCGGTCGCCCTGGTTGCTCCCCAGCGAGAGGACCGCCTCGGTGGCAGGAGGGACGGGACTGTCGGTTTGCGGCGACACGCGCCCTCCTCCGGACGGGTTAGACGGTCTCGAAGCCCAGAACGTGGCGCATGGTGTAGATGCCCGGGCGGCGTCCGTGGAGCCAGTGGGCGGCGCGGAGGGCGCCGGTGGCGAAGGCTTCGCGGCTGGAGGCCTTGTGGGTGAGTTCGATGCGCTCTTCGTCGGCGATGAACATGACGGTGTGGTCGCCGACGACCGAACCGCCGCGGAGGGCGTGGATGCCGACCTCGCCGTGGGGGCGCTCGCCGGTGATGCCTTCGCGCCCGTAGCAGGCGACGTCGTCGAGCTTCACGCCGCGCCCGTCCGCCAGAGCCTCGGCGAGGCCGAGGGCGGTGCCGCTCGGGGCGTCTTTCTTGAGGCGGTGGTGGATCTCGACGATTTCGGCGTCGTAGTCCGGGCCGAGGATGGAGGCGGAGCGCCGGACGAGTTCGAGGAGCAGGTTGACGCCGAGGCTCATGTTGGGGGCCCAGACGATGGGGATCTTTTCTGCGGCGGCGTAGACGGCCTGTTTCTCCTCTTCGGTGAGGCCGGTGGTTCCGAGGACGTAGCCTTGGCCGTTCTCGACGGCGTTGGTGATGTTCTCGACGACGGTGGTGTGGAAGGTGAAGTCGATGACCACCTCGGCCTCTTCCGGCCAGTCGCGTGTGTAGCAGAGGGTGTCCGGGATGGCGTCGACGCGGATGCCGCTGACGTCCTTGACGCGGGAACCGAGGACGGGGTGGTCCGGGCGTTCGGTGGCGGCGACAACGATGCACCCGTTGACTTTGCCTGCGCACCGCAGGAGGTTCTGGCCCATGCGCCCGGCTGCTCCAAGAATCGCAATTTTCATCTGTGTGTTACCTGATGTTCTGCTTGCCCCGGCGGGGTGCGGTTAGAGAAGGTTGAGACCCCGCAGGGTGCGGGTGAGCTGTTCGCGGATTTTCTCGGACGGCTCGCACAGTGGCAGGCGGAAGGTGGGGCCGACGCGGTTCATCATGGCGAGCGCGGCCTTCACCGGGATGGGGTTGGTGTCGATGAAGAGGTCGCGGAAGAGCGGGTAGTAGGTGCGGTGGAGTTCGCGCGCGTTCGTGACGTCGCCCGCGAGGGCCAGACGCACGAGCGTGGACATCTCCTTGGGGATGAGGTTGGAGGCGACGCTGACCACGCCGCAGGCGCCGACGCTGATCATCGGGAGCGCAAGGCTGTCGTCGCCGGAGAAGACGGGCAGCTCGCAGGCGTCGCGGATGGCGCTGACGCGGTCAACGCTGCCTGCCGCCTCCTTGATGGCGGCGATGTTGGGGTAGGAGGCGAGACGTACGACGACGTCGAGCGGGATTTCCTTGCCGGCGCGTCCGGGCACATTGTAGAGCATGACCGGCAGGCCGAGGTCGGCGACTGCGGCGAAGTGCCGGAAGAGGCCCTCGGCGTTGGGCTTGTTGTAGTACGGTGTGACCTGGAGGGTGGCGGCGACCCCGCTGCCGAGGACGGCGCGTGTCAGCTCGATGGCCTCGGACGTGGCGTTGGCGCCGGTGCCCGCGATGACCTGCGCCTTCCCGGCGGCGGCTTCGACGGTCGTGGTGATGACGCGGATGTGCTCCTCGACGTCGAGGGTGGGCGATTCGCCGGTGGTGCCGACGGCGACGAGGCCTTCGACCCCGTTTTCGATCTGCCACTGGACCAGTGCGCGGAGGGCGGTGTAGTCGACCGAGCCGTCGGCGTTGAAAGGGGTCACCAGTGCGGTAAACGTGCCTGTAAACATCGTGTGTTCCTTAAATGCTGTTCAGGAGCATAAGTATGCCTGCGGCTGGCGGGCTGGTCAACTGCCTATTCGCGCGGGCGGCGGATTACTTTTCAAGGGCGACCGGGTTTGTGAGTTCGCCGATGCCGTCGATGGAGATGGTGACGCTGTCGCCGGGGGCGAGGTAGACGGGCGGGGTGCGCGCGAAGCCCGCGCCAGAGGGCGTGCCGGTGAAGATGGCGGTGCCCGCGGGCAGGGTGGTGCTGCCGCTGAGGAAGACGATGAGGTCGGCGACGGTGAAGATGTGGTCAGAGGTGCTGGCGCACTGGCGGAGTTCGCCGTTGACGGAGGAGCGGAGGGTGAGCGCCTGCGGGTCGGGGATCTCGTCCTTGGTGACGATGCAGGGGCCGAGCGGCGCGAAGGTGTCGAAGGATTTGCCGCGGCACCACTGGTTGCCGCCGAAGCTCTTCTGCCAGTCGCGCGCGGTGACGTCGTTGCCGCAGGTGTAGCCGAGGACGTGGTCGAGGGCGTTCTCTCGTGTGGCGTTCTTGCAGGTCTTGCCGAGGATGGCGACGAGTTCGGCCTCGTAGTCGACTTTCGTGCTGGGGAGGCGGGTCGGGATGATGATCGGGTCGCCGGGATTTTGCGTGCCCCAGGGGCTTTTCATGAAGAGGACGGGGAAATCGGGGATGGGCTGGTTCGTCTCTGCGGCGTGGGCCCGGAAGTTGAGGCCGATGGCGAGGATGACGGGCGGCTGGACGGGCGCCAGCAGCTTGGCGACGCGCAGACGTTTTCCGGTGGGCTTCCACGCGCCGAAAAGGTCGCCGTCGATGGGCTCGGCGGCGCCGTCGGGATGAAGGATGCCGGTGACAGGGGTGGCGGCGCCGTCGGGGAGGAAGCGGATGATTTTCATGGGGTGTGAGGGTTTTCAGTTGAGCGTTTCGACGGAGAGGCGCAGGAGGGTCTCGGTTTTCTCGCCGGCCTTGAGATGGCGCAGGAGGCCGCGATTCTTGGCCTGTTCCTGCCCTTCCGGGAAGCAGTTGGCGGGTTCGAGCCCCACGACATACTCGCCTTGGCCCATCATTTTCCACTGGATGAGATAGGGCAGTTCCCTCACGCGGTACGAGACGTTGAACGCGAGGCCGAGACGCGGGTTCACGAGCCGCATGGAAGCCATCCCGGCGGCGTCGGGGGACAGCGCATGGTAGTAGACCTGCTCCGCGAAACCGGGGACGGGGGCGGCGAGCTTGGACCAGTCGGCCAGCGCGGCGGCGGCGTGGTCGGTCTGAGGGGTCACGTCGTGGGGAGGAGCCTCCAGCGAGGCCCCGTCGTCGACCAGCGGCCAGCCGAGGTTGATGTGGTAGAGCAGCATGAACGGCGCGTCGGCGAAGCCATGGTTTTCCACGGTGTCGCGGACGGTGATGGCGGCCTCGCCGTAGGCCGTGGAGACCTGCCGCGTGAGCACGAGGTTCTCGCCGAAGACCATGCCCTGCCGGACGCGCCCGGTGGCGGTCAGCGTGAAGGTCTTGTCGTCGGTCCACTGCGCGGAGGTGTTGACCTCCTCCGCCGGGATGTGGCTGATGCGCCCGTGGAGCCCGTGGCGGGCGTGTCCGCTGCCGTTGGGGCCGCCGACGTTGGAGAGGCCGCAACCGGTCAGCAGGCCGCCGCCCCACGTGCGGAGCCACTCGATGCCTTCGGCGTCGTAGAAGTGCGGCGCGACCTCCAGATTGCGCGAGACCCATGCGAGCGGGGTGCCCTTGAAATAGGCCTGCCCGATGTCCATGCCGCGGTCGGGGTAGAGCGTGAAGGAAAGCCCGCTGCCGTTGTTCACTTCGAGGACGCGCATGCCGCGGCCTTTGCCGTCATCGGCCACGAGCCTGCGGATGGAGGCGAGCTGTTCCATCCGTCCGACGCGGGGGAAGAGGTGGTCTTTGTCGAGCTGTTTCATGATGAGGGTGTCCGGGGTGTTTGCCGCGTGTCACTCGGCGGAGTCCAGCTCCGCTTCGATCTCCAGCAGGCGGTTGTACTTGGCGATGCGTTCACTGCGGCAGGCCGAGCCGGTCTTGATCTGTCCGCCGCCCATGGCCACGGCGAAGTCGGCCATGAAGGTGTCTTCCGTCTCGCCGGAGCGGTGGGAGATCACGTAGCCCCAACCGGCCTTGCGGCACAGGTTGATGGCCTCGACGGTTTCGGTGACGGTGCCGATCTGGTTGAGCTTGATGAGCACGGCGTTGGTCGAGCGTTCGCGGATGCCGCGGGCGATGAAGCGCGTGTTGGTCACGTAGAGATCGTCCCCGACGATCTGGATCGCGTCGCCGAGGGCCGCGGTGTGCGCTCGGAAGCCGTCCCAGTCATTCTCGTCGAGGCCGTCCTCGATCGACACGATCGGGAACTTGCCAACCCACGCCTGATACAGCGCGGTCATTTCCGCGCTCGACTTGCGTCCCTGCCCGGATTTGGTCAGGTGGTAGGCCCCGTCCGCGAAGAACGAGCTTGCGGCAGGGTCGAGGGCGATGGCGACGTCTCTGCCGGGGGTGAATCCGGCGGCGGCGACGGCCTCGACGATCAGCTCGCACGCCTCCTCGTTGCTTTTGAGGTTTGGCGCGAACCCGCCTTCGTCGCCGACACTTGTGGCATAGCCTTTCTTCGCGAGGATTTTCTTCAAGGCGTGGAACGTCTCGGCCCCGTAGCGCAGCGCCTCCGCGAAGGTCGGCGCGCCGACGGGCATGACCATGAACTCTTGGAAGTCCACGCTGTTGTCCGCGTGTTTGCCGCCGTTGAGGATGTTCATCATGGGGACGGGCATGCGGCTGGCGCAGGGGCCGCCGAGATAGGCGTAGAGCGGCAGGCGGGCGGACATGGCGGCGGCGCGGGCCACGGCCATGGAGACGCCGAGGAGGGCGTTCGCGCCGAGCTTGCTTTTGGTGGGGGTGCCGTCGAGGTCGATCATGAGCTGGTCGATCTGCGACTGGCGGCAGGGTTCCATGCCGCGCAGGCGCGGCGCGATGATCTGGTTGACGTTGGCGACGGCTTTGAGGACGCCCTTGCCGCCATACCGTGCGCTGTCGCCGTCGCGCAGCTCGACCGCCTCGTTCTCGCCGGTGGAGGCGCCCGACGGGACGGACGCGCACGCGAGGGTGCCGTCGTCGAGTCCGACGAAGACGCGCACCGTGGGGTTTCCGCGTGAGTCCAGAATTTCGATGGCTCGGACCGTATCGATTTTCGACTTCATGGCGACGCTCCTTTTTGTGGGGGATACTATATTGCCGCCTGTTGCCAAAGTCAACGCGCGAGCACCTGAACAGGCGTGCGGACGATAAAAGGTGTTGCGGAAAGCCGGGCAGACCGATAACCTAAACGGCATGAAAAATTTGCTGACTTGTTTGTTCGTCGGGCTGGCCTGCGTTCAGGGCGCACGGGCAGAGGCGGGGGCGTGGCGGCCGGACGTCACGTGGCGCGGGTTCAATCTGCTGGGGATGTTCCAGAACCACGGGCAGAAGCCGGGGTTCGAGGAGGAGGATTTCCGGCTCATCAGCGGTCTGGGTTTCAATTTCGTGCGGCTGCCGATGGACTATCGGTTCTGGATCAAGGACAAGGACTGGGAGCAGATCGACGAGGCCAAACTCGCGCCGGTGGACGAGGCCGTGGCGTTCGGCAAGAAGCACGGGCTGCACGTGCAGCTCTGTTTCCACCGCGCGCCGGGATACACGGTGGCCAAGCCGCCCGAGCCGCGCAACCTGTTCGAGGACGAAGAGGCGTTGCGGGTGTGCTGCACGCATTGGCGGTTCTTCGCGCGGCGGTACAAGGGCGTCCCGAACGCCGAACTGAGCTTCAACCTTTTCAACGAGCCGGGCGAGGTGTCGGAGGAGGCCTACCACAAGGTGGCCGCGGCGCTGGTGGCGGCGATCCGGGCGGAAGACCCGTCGCGGTTCATCGTCGCGGACGGCATCCGCTGGGGCGGCAAGCCGGCGCAGGCGCTGTTCCCTCTCGGGATCGGTCAGGCGACGCGGGGATACGCGCCGATGTCGATCTCGCATTACATGGCGAGCTGGGTGGGCACGCCGACGGACGATCCGGTGTGGCCGCCGCCGCAGGCGGTGAGCCCGCTGTACGGGCCGGGCAAGGCGCCGCTGAACGTGCCGCTGGTGATCGAGAATCCCCCGGCGGGGCGGCTGGCCTTGCACCCGGGGATGGTCTCGGGCAAAGTCCGCTTCCGCGTGGAGGCGGACGGCGCGACGCTGGCGGAGCATGAGCTGGAGCCGAAGGCAGGCGAGGGCTGGACGAATGTGGTCTACAAGAGCGAGTGGAAGATCACGCAAGGCAAGTGCCTGATGTCGTATCCGTGCGAGGTGCCCGAGGGCGTGCGCCGCCTGACGGTGAGCATCCCGGCGGGCGACTGGGCGCAGGTCTCGAAGCTGGCGTTCAGCGCCAAGGACGGGCGTTCGGCGGTGATGCCGTTCGAGCAGAACTGGGGCAAGACCAACGGGGTCTTCCGCTTCGCCGGGTTCGGCGTGTCGCCCGCGTTCCGGTCCGAGGCGGGCGCGCTCGACGGGCCGGGCTATCTCAAGCGGACGATGGCCGATGCGTGGCAGCCCGCGCTCGACGCGGGGGTGTTCGTGATGGTCGGCGAGTTCGGGGCGTTCAACCACACCCCGCATGACATCACGCTCGTATGGCTTGAGGACAACCTGAAGCTGTGGAAGCAGCACGGGGTGGGATGGGCGCTGTGGAACTTCAAGGGCTCGTTCGGCGTGCTGAACAGCGGGCGCAAGGATGTGGCGTACGAGGAGTTCCACGGCCACAAGCTCGACCGCAAGATGCTGGATCTGCTGCTGAAGTACTGAGGACGCCTGCTGGAAATCAAAAAGGCCGGTCTTGCCGGGTTTCCCCGCAACATCGGCCTTCTGAAACTGGTGGGCGCTACAGGATTCGAACCTGTGACTTCTACCGTGTGAAAGTAGCGCTCTAACCAACTGAGCTAAGCGCCCGCACCGTGAAAAACAGGCGCATTTATAGCATTCCGGATGCGTGAGTGTCAAGGGCGGCAACGAAAAATATCCGGCGGCGGCGATGACGTGAAAGGCGGACTGAGACGATGGGAGAGAATGAAATGCGGGTTGAGGAGCTTGAGAAAGCGCTCGGATACACCTTCAGCGACCGCACGTTGCTTGAGACCGCGCTGACGAACCCGTCGTACCGCGCGGAGCGCGAGCCGGAGGTGGTGGCGGACAACCAGCGGCTGGAGTTTCTGGGCGACGCGGTGTTCGGGCTGCTGAGCGCGCAGGAGCTTTTCGCGCGTTTCACGGAAGAGGACGAGGGGCGGCTCACGGTGCGGCGCAGCCATCTGGCCAGCCGTCGCGCGTTGGCCGGGCTCGCGCGCCGTGTCGGGCTCGGGGCGCACCTGCGCATCGGACGGACGGACGAGCTGACGGGGGGCCGGGAGAAGGACAAGGTGCTGGCCAACGCGCTGGAGGCCGTTTTCGGGGCGGCTTGGTGCGACGGCGGGCTGGAGGCGGTCAAAAGGGTTTACAGCGTCCTGACATCCGGCGCGGTCGAGGCGCCTTTGGACATGTGGGCGGATAATCCGAAAGGGCGGTTGCAGGAGCTGGCGCAGCGGCATGCGTGGCCGGATTCCCCCGTGTACGAGACGGTCAGTGCTGAAGGGCCCGGGCACGCGCCGGTCTACACGGTGCGAGTCCGCGTGGCAGGCGGGCACGAGGCCGTGGCAGAGGGCGGGACGAAACGGGCGGCAGAAGTGGCGGCAGCAGAGGCGTTGCTGAGGTTGCTGGAGCGTGTCGGGCTCACCCGTTAGACGCGGCTTGTAGACGGGGAATGTTTGAGGTATCTTTGTCCGTGATATCTGGGGATGCGGAGCATGCGCGCAAGGTGTGCGCGTGGGCCGTTCAGGACACAGGGGAAAAGAAATGAAGCATATGACGAGGCGGGGGTTCCTGCGCGACGCTACGGTCGCGGCGGGGATGTTTTCGGTGGCCGGGTGCGTGTCGAACTCCGTGGCGCGCACGCCGCGATTCCGTGCGCAGGGGGACAAGCTGCGCATGGCGTTTATCGGCTCCGGCGGGCGGGGCGGCGCGAACCTCAAGGAGTTTTACGACCTCGGCGAGGAGGTTGTGGCGCTCTGCGACGTGGACCGCGGGCGGCTGGAGCATTCGGCGCGGGTGGTCAAGGAGCGTTGCCCCGACGCGCGGACGTATCAGGACTACCGCGAGCTGCTGGAGAAGGAGACGGATTTGGACGCGGTGGTGGTCTCGACACCCGACCACATGCACGCGGCACCCGCGATTGAGGCGATGCGGCTGGGGTATCACGTGTACGTCGAGAAGCCGCTGGTGCGGACCGTGTGGGAGGTGCGCCAGTTCGAGAAGGTGGCGAAGGCGTGCGGCGTGATGACGCAGATGGGGAACAACGGCAACGGCGTGGACGGGCAGCGGCGCAAGATCGAGATCATGCAGTCCGGCGTGCTGGGCGAGATCGCGGAGGTGCATGTGACGACCGACCGGCCGATCTGGCCGCAGGGCATCGAGCGGCCTGCGGGCGAGGATCCGATCCCCGAGGGGCTGGCGTGGGACTTGTGGCTGGGTGTGGCGCCGGCGCGGCCGTTCAAGAAAGACGTTTACCACGCCTTCAAGTGGCGCGGCTGGTTCGATTTCGGCACGGGCGCGATGGGTGACATCGCCTGCCACGCGATGAGCCCGTTCTTCCGTGGGCTGCGCATGACTCAGATCGTTTCCGTTGAAACGGTCAAGACAACGCCGAAGTTCAAGGAGACGTTCCCTTGCGCGACGACGGTGCGGCTGATGATCAAGGCCGAGGGCCAGCAGAAGCCGATCGCGGTCTACTGGTACGACGGCAAGACCGGGCCGGGCAACGAGGTCTGCGAGAAGGCGGTCAAGACGTGGGGGAACATGCCCGGCGGACTGACGATCATCGGCGACAAGGGCATCATCTGCAACGACGGGGTGTGCATGGCGGGCGACGAGAAGTTCAAGGGCATCGCGCAGCACGAGGCGACCAAGGACATTCCCGTGACGTTGCCGCGCGTGAAGGGGCACCACTGGGAGTTCGCCGAGGCGGTGCGCGGCGGAGCGAAGCCGTTCTCGCACATCGACCACTCGGTGCCGCTGACCGAGGCCGTGCTGCTGGGGTGCATCTCGCAGCAGGTCGAGGGCGAATTGAAGTGGGACGCGGGAGCGTGCCGCTTCACGAACAGCAAAGAGGCCAACGCGCTCGTCATGCCGCATGTGCGCGACGGGTGGAAGATCGTTTAACGGAAAGGGGTACGGATATGGCGACTCGGCGTGAGTTTCTGATCGGGGCGGGCCTTGCGGTGGCAGGGCTCGCGGCGGGGCGCGTCACGGCGAAGGCTGTGGCGGGCACGAAAAAGATTCCGGTGGGCATCCAGCTCTACTCGTTCCGCAAGCAGGGCGAGAAAGATTTCGCGGGGATCATCCGGAAGGCGGCTGAGCTGGGGTTCGCGGGCGTGGAGTTCGCGGGCTACGGCCCGTACGGCGACAAGCCGGCGGAACTCCGGAAACTGCTGGACGATGTGGGCGTCAAGGCGTTCGGGACGCACACGGGGTACGGGCTGGTGCAGCCGGAACAGATCCAGAAGACGATCGACTTCCACAAGGCGATCGGTTGTCCCTATGTGATCGTGCCGTGGATCGATCCGAAGTCGCTGGCGGACCGCGACGGGTGCCTGAAGGTGGCGGAGGCGCTGACGCGGGCGGAGGAAACTGTCCGGGCGGCCGGGCTGTCGCTCGGGTATCACGCGCACGGCGGCGACTTCAAGAAGATCGATGGCGGGCTGACGGCGTGGGAGCTTTTGTTCGATAACACACCGGCGTCGTTCATCCAGCAGATGGATCTCGGCAACTGCCTCGGCGGGGGCGGCGACCCGTACGCGATGATCGAGAAATATCCGGGGCGTTCGCGCTCGGTGCACCTGAAAGAACACGGGGGGCCTGCGGGCGCGGTGTTCGGTCAGGGCGAGGTCGACTTCAAGCGCGCGCTCAAGCTCTGCGAGGAGGTGGGCGGCACGACATGCTACATCATCGAGCACGAGAGCGATCCTGATAACGCGTTCAAGACGGCCAAGCAGTGCCTTGATTACATTACCGCGCTGTGATGTCGAGCGCTTGGGACGCGCAGAAAAAGGGGGGAAGGCGGTGTGCCGCCTTCCCCCCTTTTCGCGTCGTCACAGCTCGCTGGTCTTCTCCGAGTCGCTCATGTAGCGGATGTTGGGGCCGACGTAGATCTGGCGCGGACGCTGGAGCTTGAAGCGCGGATCCTCGCGGGCCTCTTTCCATTGGGCGATCCAGCCGGGCAGGCGGCCGAGGGCGAACATCACGGTGAACATCTCCTTGGGGATGCCGATGGCACGGTAGATGATGCCGCTGTAGAAATCGACGTTCGGGTAGAGGTTGCGCGAAAGGAAGTAGTCGTCACGGAGGGCGATTTCTTCGAGTTCGCGGGCGAAGTCCAGCAAGGGATCGTTGACGTTCAGGGCTTTGAGCACCCTGTCGCAGCAGGTCTTGATGATCTTGGCGCGTGGGTCGTAGGTCTTGTAGACGCGGTGCCCGAACCCGTAGAGCAGTTCCTTGCCCTTGGAGGCTTTGACCATTTCGACGTACTCGCGCACGCTCTTGCCGCTGTCGCGGATGTCTTCGAGCATGTCGATCACCATCTGGTTTGCGCCGCCGTGCAGCGGCCCCCAGAGGGCGCAGATGCCTGCCGCCACGGAGGCGTAGAGGTTGACGCGCGCGCTGCCGACGAGGCGGACGGCGGAGGTGGAGCAGTTCTGCTCGTGGTCGGCGTGGAGGATGAGGAGCACGTTGAGCGCCTGCACGACCTCCGGCTTGATCTCGTAGGGGCAGACGGGCGAGCTGAACATCATGTTGAGGAAGTTCGCGCAGTACTTGAGATCGTGGCGCGGGTAGACGAACGGCTCGCCGATGGACTTCTTGTAGGAGAAGGCGGCGATCGTGCGCAACTTACTCATGAGGCGGGTTGCGGCGATGTTGATCGCCTCTTCCGGCTCATCCGGGCGGTGTTGCGACAGCTCGGGGTAGAAGGTCGAGAGCGACACGACCATCGCGGAGAGGATGGCCATGGGGTGGGCGCGCTCGGGGTAGCGGTAGAAGAAATGGCGCATGTCCTCGTGCATCATGGAGTGTTGGTTGAGGAGCGCGGACCACTGGACGCGCTCTTTGGCGTCGGGCATGTGGCCGTTGATCAGCAGGTAGGCGACCTCGACGAAGCGCGAGTTTTTGGCGAGATCTTCGACCGGGTAGCCGCGGTAGCGCAGGATACCTTTCTCGCCGTCGAGATAGGTGATGGCGCTCTCGCAGGAGCCGGTGTTCATGTAGCCGTAGTCGAGCGTGATCGCGCCGCTCTTCTTGCGCAGCGTCGAGATGTCAATCGCGACCTCGTTCTCTGACCCGACGGTGACGGGGAACTCGTAGGTCTGGCCGCGCAGGCTCAGGGTGGCGGTCTCTTGTGTCGGCATAGGTTGTTTCCTGTGGGTTCGGGGCTTGTGTCAATTGTTGGCGCGTGCGCTCAGGCGTTGGCTGAAAAACCATTTCAGCACGGCGGTGTCGTTGTAGGTCTGCGTCCAGACGTTGTGGCCCGCGCCGGGGTATTCGCGGTACTGGATGTTGCCGCCGCAGGCCTTGAGGGCTTCCACCATGTCGCGTGAGCGGACGACAGGCACGGCGGTGTCTTTGTCGCCGTGGAACGTCCAGACGGGGACGCTTTTGATGGCGGGGGCGCGGGCGGTGTCGCCACCGCCGCAGATCGGGAGCGCGGCGGCGAAGAGGGCGGGCTCGCGCTGGATGGCGTCCCACGTGCCGTAGCCGCCCATGGAGATGCCGGTGACGTAGACGCGGTCGGCATCGACGGGGAGCGCGGCCATCTTTTCGCGAACAAGAGCGAGCGCGAGGCCGAGCGGTTGTGACGGCTGTTCGGGCATGGTGTGGCTGGCGGCATTCCACGGCACCTCCACCCACTTCGCGTTGGCAGGGCACTGCGGCGCCAGCAGGATGGCGGGGTCGCCCGACTCCTGCCCGTGGCGGATCAGCGCGTCGATCCCGTGGACGAGTTGGCTGACGTTGTTCGAGCCGCGCTCGCCCGCGCCGTGCAGGAAGAGGACAAGCGGCAGTTTTTGTCCTTCCGGGATGCCGGACGGCATAAAGAGGCGGTAGGCGAGCGTTTCGCCCGTCGGTGCGGTGAACGTTTCCGGCGTGGTCAGGTCTTTTGCGTTTTGGGCACGAGACAGAACCGCGATCAGGGCGGTGATAAAAATGACGACCCGTTTTTTTCGCATGTTCATTTTGGGGGCTCCAGGGAGGATGTCAAACGTGCGCGTCGCTACGCGAATGCGCGATAAGATAGCAACGCGGGGGATAGCCTGTCAAATAGGCTTCTTGCTGTGCCGCAAAATCGTCGTCCGATCTGAAGACGCATGGACGCGTACGGATTTCTGCGGCGCATACGTTTTGCTGGTTGACTAAACCAAGCCGTTGCGACAAACTGGCGACGTAGACATGTGATTCTACGGGTGTTTGGTTTAGCGGGTTTTTTTGATGAGAAAAATTGATTTGTCAGGTGATTGGGTTGTACGCAAAGCGGGGCAGAAGAAAAGTTTTCCCGCACAGGTTCCCGGATGCGTGCACGCGGACCTTTTGTCGGCGCTTGAGATCGAGAACCCCTTCGTGGGAAAGAACCTCGCGGGCGTCGAGTGGGTCACTTCCGCCGAATGGATCTACGAGAAGGTGTTCGTTTCCGAAGATTTCTCTGGCTTTGACCGCGTTGTCCTGCGGTTTGACGGGCTGCAGGGCGTCGCGACGGTCTCGCTGAACGGCACGCGACTGGGAGAGAGCACGAGTTTGTTCGAGGGTGCCGAATATGATGTCAAGGCGCTGGTCAAGCCCGGCAAGAACCTGCTGCATGTGACGTTCGCACCGGTGACGTCTTCCGAGGGCGGGTCGGGCACTGGCCGCCGCTACGCGGCGTCTTCGGGAGGCGTCACGCAGCCGCGTGCCGACACGGTCGGCATTTGGCGGGGTGTCGCGGTGATGGCCTTTTCGTGCGTCCGGGTGAACGATGTCCAGCTCCGGCAGGATTTCTCGGTGAGCGGCATCGTCGGGCTGGATGTCGATGTGGTGGCCGAGCGCTATGACCCCGCCTTGCATTTGGAGATCCTTGTGCGGGTGTGTTATCGGGGCAACATCCTGCACGAGGCGCGCGATATTCTGAACAAGGATCTGACGTCGTTGCGGTTGAACATCAAGAACCCGCAGTTCTGGTGGCCTGCCGGGCTAGGGGATCAGCCGCTCTACGAGGTGACCGTCGATGTTCTCGCGGGGCGGACGTGCCACGAGCATGTCTCGCGCAGGATCGGGTTGTGCCGGTTCACGTCGGAGTCGGTCACGTGCGGCGGGCGCGTGCAGCAGCGGTTTCAGGTCAACGGCCATCCGCTTTTCCTGAAGGGCGCGAGCTGGGTGCCTGCGGACGTGTACGCGGGGCGGTTGACGCGGGTGGAGTATGCCCGCCTCATCAAGGCCGCAGCGGTGGCGAACATGAACTGCCTGCGTGTCTGGGGCGGAGGCCTTTACGAGAGTGACGCCTTCTACGATCTTTGCGACGAGTACGGCATTTGCGTCTGGCAGGATGCGGTTTCGGCTCCCGAGGGCGGCAAAGCCGGCGCGGCCAAAGCGCTGGAGCGCGAACTGGGCGAGCAGGTCCGCCGGCTGCGGCATCACCCGTGCGTGGTCTTGTGGTGTGCCGGAGCGTCTGCCGACGGAAGCGGCGGCACGGTTCCGCCGATCGAGAGTGTGGTGGCGGCTTTCGATGCGGGAAAGCCCTGCCTGCCGCCGACCGCGCATGAGCCGTTCTCATTGGGCGGGACGCCGGATGCCTGCGCGGTGCCATCCTATCCTGAGCCGCGTGTGGTGGCGGGATATCTCGGCGAGTCGGAACGCAACATTTCGCATTCAACCAGCCTTTACCACACGATCCCCGAGGACGGCGCCCGGCGCATTTATGAGGCGTTTCTCGATCAGTTTCTACTGCCGTCCGGTTTCGACAACACGCTGTGGCTGAGTCAGGTGCAGCAGGGTCTCGCGGTTCGCCGTCAACTGGTCGAGACGCGCGTCGGCGCGGCTGCCGCCGGGTTTGTCTTCTGGCGGCTCAATGATAGTTGGCCGGGGTGCAGTCCCGCGTCGCTTGATTTCGAAGGGCGTTGGAAGGCGCTGCACTTCATGGCGAGGCGGTTTTTCGCGCCGCTTTCGGTGTGCGGCGTTTACCGGCGGGAGGCGGGGACGGTTGACCTGCTGGCGATCAATGACGGGGTGAAGCCGTTCAAGGGCGAGGTGCAGTGGCGCATGACGCAGATGGACGGCTCGGTCGTGCTGGAGGGGGCGAAGAAGGTGGCCGTGGCGTCTGCGGCGCAGGAACGGCCTGCGGTCGTGAAGGTGGCCGATGCGCTGAAGAAATGCGGCGCGGCGACGTTGCTGCTGTGGGTGTATCTGCTGGACGAGCAGGGCAACCAGCTCTCGTGGGATCTCGTGCCGTTCTGCGCGTGGCGCGAACTGGAGTCGCAGCCGCCGCGGATGCGCGCGGAGATCCGCAACTGGGACGACAACAGCTTCGCGGTGACGTTGACCTGCCACCATCCGGCGCTCTGGGTGTGGATCTCGCTGGAGGGGATGGACGCGCGTTATGACGACAACTTTTTCTGCATCGAGCCGGAGAAGCCGTTCCGGGTGCGGGTGACGCCCGCGTCGCGGCTGAAGCTCGACCAGTTCAGACAGCTCATCCGCATCGGGTCGTTACGCGACACGTGGCAGGAGAAGCGGAACCTGATGCAGATGATGGCGGCGGCGAAGAAGTAACGCGGCGCGGCGGTCACCAGTGCATGCGGACGGGCACGCCGTCGCGGTGCAGGGCGTCCTTGATCTGGCGGAGGGTGTACTCGCCGGTGTGGATCATGCCGGCCACGATGGCGGCGTCGGCATGGGCGAGGTTGAAGGCGTCGCGCAGGTGCTCCGGGCGGCCCGCGCCGCCGGAGGCCACGACGGGGACCCGGACGGCTTCGGCGATGAGGCGCGTGATGGTCAGCTCGAAGCCCGCGCGCGTGCCGTCCGCGTCGACGGAGTTGACGACGATCTCGCCCGCGCCGAGCTGCTCGGCGCGTTTGGCCCATTCGACGGCGTCCATGCCGGTGCGCTCACGGAAGCCGCGGGTGGTGATCTCGTAGCCGCTGGGGCAGCGTGTGGTGTCGGCCGTCGCGACCGGATCCATACCCAGCACGATGCACTGTGCGCCGAAGGCCTTTGCGCCCTCGGCGATGATCGAGGGGTTCTTGACGGCCAGCGAGTTGACGGAGATTTTTTCGGCGCCCGCGAGCAGGACGCGGGACATGTCCTCGATCTTTGCGATGCCGCCGCCGACGGAGAAGGGGATGCGGATGGCCTGCGCCACGTCGCGGACCATCTCGATGTCGATGGGGCGGTGCTCGGCGGAGGCGGTGATGTCGTAGACGACCAGCTCGTCGCAGCCGCCGTCCGAGTAGCGCACGGCCATCTCGATGGGGTCGCCGAGGTCGATGTTGTTCTGGAACTTGACGCCTTTGGTGACGCGGCGCTTGATGACGTCCAGACAAGGGATGATGCGTTTCGTGAGCATGGGCTGTGGAGGTGGCGTTGGGTGGAGTTACGGGGACCAGACGGTGAAGTTCGAGAGCAGGCGCAAGCCGATGCGTCCGGACTTCTCGGGGTGGAACTGCGTGGCGGCGACATTGGCCTTGCCGACCATCGAGGCGAAGGTCACGCCCGCGTAGTCGGTGGTGCCGATGGCGAGCGCGGGATCGGCGGGGGCGG
>Ga0208244_100578_pt1 | contig 32227 bp, 31 predicted proteins | sample SubbioCR12Aug_5A_FD_184828 | JGI IMG/M metagenome (GOLD analysis project Ga0208244, IMG submission 184828) | Serpentinite rock and fluid subsurface biosphere microbial communities from McLaughlin Reserve, California, USA - CR12Aug_5A (SPAdes) | ecosystem: Environmental > Terrestrial > Deep...
CGGCAGGCGGGTGAAGCCGTCGCGGAAGCGCTGCACCCGGCCGCCCTCGTGATCGACGCCGATCAGCAGCGGCGCGGACTTGAGCGCATGGATTTCGGCGGTCAGCGCCGCCAGCTGCGCCGGATCGCGATAGTTGCGGGTGAACAGGATCACGCCGCCGACCAGCGGATGCGACAGGCGGCGGCGGTCGTCGTCGGTCAGTTCGGTGCCGGCAACATCGAGCATCAGGGGGCCGAGCGTCATCGAATGTCCTTGGTGAAAAAGGGGGTCATGCATGCTCCAGGATGACATAGGCGAGGATGAGGTCGCCCTCGTCCGACAGCGAGACATGGTGCGCGGCGATGCCGCGATCGGTCAGCCAGCGCACCAGTTCGGGCGCGCATTCGATATGCGGCTTGCCAAGAGCGTCGCGCAGCACGGCGATGTTGCGCAGCGTCAGCGGCGGGCGCAGACCGGTGCCGGCCGCCTTGGCGAAGGCCTCCTTGGCGGCGAAACACTTGGCCAGGAAGCGCGCCGGGTCGTTGCTGGCGTAATAACCGGCATGTTCGGCCGGCGCCAGGATGCGGTCGGCGTAATGCTCACCGAAGCGGGCGAGGCCGTCGCGGATGCGCCGCGCGTCGAGCAGGTCGGTGCCGATGCCGTGGATCATGGCGACACTTTCACGGGCAAACCGGCGGCGCGGATCTTGTCGGCAAACGCCTCCAGCCAGTCGGCAGACAGCGCCGACAAGCGGCTCGCCTGCGGCTGCATCGATGGCCGCGCGAGGCCATAGAGCAGGACGCCCTGCACCGGGATGGCGTCCTGCCGGATGCGCTTGACCGCGGCGAGATAGGCGGTTTGCTCGGCGTCCGAAGGCGGCTCGCCGTCGTAGGCGAACACGCAGGTCTGCAGCCAGGTCGGGCACAGACGCGCTGTCGCCGCGAGGCGCTCGAACTGCTTGTCGGGTGCAATGCGGGTCTGGTTGATCGCACGCATGCCGGCTGCGGTCGCGCTGTCGAACTTGAACCACACCTCGCCGTTCAGCGTCGCCATCTGCCTGAGGCCGGCCTGCACGCGTGGGCGATCGGCGAGGCTGCCGTTGGTGATCAGCACCAGCTTGATTTTCCCTGTCAGGTCGAAGTCCGCCATCACCCGGCCGATCAGGTCGATCACCTGCGGGAAGACCTTGGCGCTGGTCGGCTCGCCGTTGCCCGACAGTGCAATGTCGTTGAGCCGCCGCGCGCCCTCGGGCACGCAGGCCTGCATGAAGTCGCCCTGCAGGATATCGGCGAGCATCGCGCGCAATTCGGTTTCGAGCTTTGCCAGGTCGATGTCGGGCGCGGTGCCACGCACCAGGTCGGGCACCTGGCAATACACGCAGGCCCAATTGCAGGCGTGGTTGGGGTTGAGGTTGACGCCCACCGAGACGCCGCCGGCGCGGCGCGACACCACGGGATAAACGTAGGTCAGGCCCGCGCTGTCGCGGTCATGGGCAATGGTGGTGAGGGGGGCGATACGTGCCATGCGCGGATTTTCTCATCAACTTGGCCCGCCACAACAAAAAACGCCCGGACGGGCGTTTGATCCAAACATCTGGCGGAAGCGGTGCAACGCCCCGGCTTCCTTGTGCTTGGGTTTTGGCATGCGGGCTGCGCCCACCTGCCGAAACCACCCATCTGGCGGAAGCGGTGAGATTCGAACTCACGGATGGCTTGCACCATCGCCGGTTTTCAAGACCGGTGCCTTAAACCGCTCGGCCACGCTTCCACGGCGCGCATTGTAACGGCTGCGGCCGGGTTTGTGCCGGACGCATGGCCGTCGTGGACCGGCGCGCGGGTGTCGCGGTTTCAACAGGGAATGTTGGTTTTTCATGGATGGTGTCGATCGGCACCAACCGGGGAATGTCCTGCAAGCCCGTCAAACCCGATGACTTGGCATGCAACGCGACGTTGCATGAGGCTGGCATAAATACTGCTGATGGGTAACCATGCCCTGCATCCAGATCCGTATATGAGCGAACTGTTTGAAATGTTGACCATGATCACTCGCCGCCGCAAGGCGGTTGCGGGCTCACCGTTTGCAACAGTCAAGGCCACCGAGAAATGGCTGAAAAACCTGCCTTCGGACTCGGAGTACGACACCCATCATGCGCTGGTCGAAGGCCTCGAGCGATTCAATGTCGAGAACGAGCCGGCCAGCCTGAAGCGCATGCAGTCGCTGCTGCTGATCGAGGCGGCCGGGCTGCCGCTGCAGCGCGGCATCGTCGACCAGTACGTCCGCAACCAGGCTTCGTTTCGTTTGGCGCGCCAGGCCTTGTGGCGCGAATCCTGGAGCTTCTGGTCGCTTCTGGCGGATGCCTGGCTGGGGATGCTGAAGCAGGCCTATCGCTCTCCTGCCAGCGCCGAACTCAAGCCCCGGGCGCCGCAAATCGCCGCCCGGGCGCTGCGCTATGCCGGTCTGGTGATGCGCTGGGACTTTCATCAGGTGCGCAATCCGCCCGAGTCGGCGTGGCGGCGGGTCAACAAGATTTTCCGGCTGGTCGAGCATGACGGCTATTCGATGAAGGAAGTGCTGATCGACGGTCGCCCGACGCATTGCGCGCGCGAGTATTCGCTGTTGGCCATCATGGGGCTGATATCACCGCTGGGCTACCGTCCGGAAGAAATCGAATCCATCGCGCAGCTGATCGAGGGCTATTCACCCCTGCCGCTGCCGGCATCCGTGCCGCTGCGCCATGCGCACACCCATGTGGTCGACCTGTCGCTGGCTGAAGGCGCCAGCGTGATGGATGCGACCTGCGTCGAGGGCAAGCGCCTGCGTTACTTTGCGATGCGGGCGATGGTCGAATACCTGAAGTCGGTGGAGCATGCGGTGACGGATGAGGCCGGGAACAGCCTGGGCCAGCAGGTGGCCAGCCTGATCGAACGCGGCGGCATCCGCCGCAACCGTCATCGCTCGCATCGCTTTGGCAGCGCCTGGGTGACGTCGGGAATGGACAATATCCTCACCGTGCTGGCGCATCCCGAGGCCTCCGACGAGCGACTGTCGCTGGAGCCCTGGATGCTGCGCGACGAAAGCATGGAGGGCATGGGGCTGGTGCTGCCCGATGCCAGGACACTGCCGCATGGCCGGCTGCTGGCGGTGACGCTCGATCCCGCCGAAAACACCTGGCAATTGCTGGTCACGCGCTGGAGTCGCCAGGAAGACGGCCAGAATCTGGTGGGTGCCGAGCGCCTTTCACGCCACCCCAAACGAGTGGAAATATTTTCCGACGACTCGCCGGATGGCGGGCAGGACAAAGCGTGGGGCGTGTTCCTGCCCATGACGCATACCGGACAAGGGCCGAGCAATCTGCTGCTTCCCCGTGCGTATTACGCTCAGGGCGCCGCGCTGAACCTGCGCGATGGCGATCTGATGTATCGCCTGCGCCTGGGCGAGGTGCAAGAAAGCCACGATGCCTGGTTGCGCGTCGGCATGGAGGTGGTCGGGCGGGAACAGCTGGCGGTGGCCGCCTGAGCCGATGCCCGGTCGGCTGAAACCGGCGCTTAGCGCGTGCGGATGTCGCCGAAGTGAAAGTCAAATGAACCGGCGCGGCGGTCGCTGAAATATTGCTCCAGGGTGGCGCGCACGGTGCGGAAGGCGATTTCGTCCCAGGGAATTTCGGCTTCGGTGAACAGCTTGGTTTCCAGCGATTCGATGCCGGGCTGGAAGTCCAGGTCGAGCAGGCGGGCGCGGAACATGAAATACACCTGGTTGATGTGCGGCAGGTTGAACAGGGTATACAGGCCGCCGACCTCGATGCGTGCGCCGGCTTCCTCCCAGGTTTCACGCGCCGCGCCTTCCAGCGTGGTCTCGCCGTTTTCCATGAAGCCGGCCGGCAGCGTCCATAGCCCGTACTTGGGTTCGATGGCGCGCCGGCACAAAAGCACCTTGTCTTCCCATTCCGGGATGCAGCCGACCACCATCTTGGGGTTCTGGTAATGGATGGTGCCGCAGTCGGGACAGACGTGGCGCGGCAGGTGGTCGCCGTCGGGCACGCGCAGCACCACGGCGCTGCCACATTCACTGCAAAAATTCATGCTGCATCCACTCCATTCAGTTCGCCCCACGGTAGCAAAATTCCCCCACCTCGATCAAGGCCGAAGCTGGAGTGCACGTCCGCGAGCGTTTATCATTCAGGTCCATTCCGTAGTTTTGATCGACCATGCGCCCCTCCCACATCGAAACCATCCTCGACCGCGAATTTGAAAGCGCCGCCGACGGCCACCACACGCCCGTGATGCTGTGGGGCCCGCCCGGCGTCGGCAAATCGCAGATCGTTGCCAAGATCGCCCTGCAGCACAGCGTGCCGCTGATCGACATCCGCTTGAGCCAGATGGAGCCGACCGACCTGCGCGGCATCCCCTTCCGCAACGGCCAACTGGTGGAGTGGTCGATTCCCGCCGTGCTGCCGGATGCCGAGCGCCATGGCCCGTCCGGCATCCTGTTCCTCGACGAAATCACCTCGGCGCCGCCCACCGTGTCGGCCGCGGCCTATCAGCTTATCCTCGACCGCCGCCTGGGCGAGTATCGGGTGCCCGACGGCTGGGTGATCTTTGCCGCCGGCAACCGCCAGGGCGACCGCGGCGTCACCTACGCCATGCCGGCGCCGCTCGCCAACCGCTTCACCCATTACGAAGTCGAGGTCAACCTGGACGACTGGGTGGACTGGGCGCACAGCGAGGACATCGATCCGCGCGTGATCGCCTTCCTGCGCTTCCGCCCCGATCTGCTGTTCAGTTTCGATCCCGCACACACGCCGATCGCCTTCCCCAGCCCGCGCTCGTGGGAATACGCCCACCGCGCGCTGCAGAAGTTCGACAAGTCCGAGCTGCTGGCCGATTCGCTTGTCGCCTGCGTCGGCCAGTCGGCCGGGCTGGAACTCAAGACCTTCGTCGACAACATGGCGCACATGCCGGATATCGACGCCATCATCGCCGGCGAGGCGTCCGAAGTGCCCGACGGCGTCGACCTGCAGTACGGCGTTGCGGCCGCCCTGGTGCGGCGCGCCCTGCAGGCCGCCGACAGTGGCGACGCCGCCACGGTTTACGGCAACATCCTCAAGTACGCGCAGCGCTTCCCGCAGCGCGAACTGGGGGTGATGCTGGTGTCCGACCTGCACCGCGCGGTGGGCCGTCCGCTGTTTGCCGTGCCGGCCTTCGCCGAGTGGGCCAACAGCATCACCGATCTGGTTCTGTACGAGCACTGATGGGCTCCAAGCATGGCTGAAGCCGACGACGCCGCGCTCGCGCCCATCCTCACCAAGCTCGCGGCCGCGCGCACGCGGCTCATCATGGAGCGGCCCTTCCTCGGTTCGCTGGTGATGCATCTGCCGCTGAAGCCCGCGCCCGACTGGTGCAAGACCACCGGCACCGATGCCAAGGCGTTCTATTTCAATCCGGCTTTCATCGAGAACCTCAACCTCGCACAGACCCAGTTCGTGCTGGCGCACGAGGCAATGCACTGCGCGATGGGCCACGATCACCGCCGCCAGCACCGGGTGAAGCGGCGCTGGGACGTGGCGTGCGAGCATGCGGTGAATCTGGTGCTGATCGAGGACGGCATGAAGCCGCCGCTGCACGGCATCCTCGCCGACCAGAATTTCATGACGCTGTCGGCGGAAGAAATCTATCCGATGATTCCCGAGGACACGCCGGAGGAATCGTTCGACGAACACTTGTTCGACAGCGACAACGAGACCGGCGCAAGCCCCGACGACAGCCAGCGCCAGGACAACCCCGATGCCGGCGAATCCGGCGGCCAGGGCAAGGAAGGGCAGAGCGAAGCCGAGGAGCGCGAGGGGAGCGGCGGCCAGGCTTCGCAAAAGCCCGATCCGCTGTCGCAAAGCGAGCGCGAGGAGCTCGCCGAGCAGTGGAAGAACCGGCTGGCCGCCGCCGCGCAGGCCGCCCGCCAGGCCGGCAAGCTGTCGCAGTCGATGCTGCGCTGGGTCGACGGCCTGCTGGCGCCGAGCCTGCCCTGGCGTGCGCTCTTGGCGCGCTTCTTCGCGGTCAATCAGCGCGACGACTACTCGTGGCGGCGGCCGTCGCGGCGCGAGGGCGATGCGCTGTTGCCGCGCCTGTCGAGCGAGGGCATCGAGGTGGTGGCGGCGATCGACACCAGCGGCTCGATCTCGGACGAGGAGCTGCGCGAATTCGTCAGCGAGCTCGATGCGCTGAAAGGCCAGGTACGCGCCAAGGTGACGCTGCTGGCCTGCGACAACCATGTGGCCGAACAGGCGCCATGGGAATACGAGCCGTGGGACAGCATGCAGCTGCCGACCGACATCGAAGGCGGCGGCGGTACCGATTTTCGCCCGGTGTTCGACTGGGTCGAGCAGGAAAACCGCAGCCCCAACATGCTGGTGTATTTCACTGACGCTGCGGGCGACTTCCCCAAGACGCCGCCGAATTACCCGGTGATCTGGCTGGTCAAGGGCAAGGGCGTCGTGCCGTGGGGCGAGCGGGTGCAACTCAATTGATCGCGACCGACACCCCTTCCAGCCGCGTGCGCGGCTTCCTGTTCGAGCAGCTCGACATTCGCGGCGCCTGGGTGCAACTCGGGGCCGACTGGCGCGCGATGACGGCGGGGCGCAACTACCCCGAACCCGTGCTCGAGCTGCTGGGCCAGCTGGCGGTGGTGACCACCCTGATCACCGCCAACCTGAAGCAGGCGGGGCGGATCACCTTCCAGCTGCGCGGCGACGGCGAAGTGTCGCTGCTGGTGATGGATTGCGACGAGCAATTGCGGCTGCGCGGCATGGCGCGCGCCGTCCCCGAACTCGACGCCGGCAGCCTGCCGGCCCTGCTGGGCGACGGTGCGCTGACGCTCACGCTCGACGCCGCCGGCATGCGTCAGCCCTACCAGAGCTTCGTGCCGCTGCAGGGCGACACGCTCGCCGCCGTGTTCGAACATTACCTGATGCAGTCCGAACAGACGCCGACCCGCCTGTGGCTGGCGGCCAACCACGAGACCGCCGCCGGCCTGTTCCTGCAGGCGTTGCCGGGGGCGGGCCAGCGCGATCCGGACGGCTGGAACCGGCTGCAGATACTGGCCGACACCGTGCGGCCGGACGAGCTGACCGGCCTGGGCGCGATCAAGCTGATCGAACGCCTGTTCCCGGAAGAAGATGTGCGCGTCTACGATCCGCGCCCGGTCAGCTATCACTGCCCGTACGATCCGGAAAAGATCCACGCCATGCTGCGCAGCGTGGGGCGGGCCGAATGCGAGGCCATCCTCGCCGAGCAGGGCGAGATCCGGGTGCACGACGAAATCTGCAACCACGAATACGTGCTGGACGCGGCGGCCGTCGCCGCCTTGTTTGAATAAGGAGAGCGTGATGCGGGCAGGATGGATGCTGTTGGGATGCTTGGCCTTGTCGACCGCTGCACTGGCCGACGAGGGACGTTACCAGGCCTTGCCGCTGGCGGGTGCGACCGGCGGCCAGGGCGGCGGTCGGGCGTTCATTCTCGACACCCGCGACGGCCACGTCTGGATCTGGAGCGAGAACGAGCCGATTGCCGCGGCCGACGGCAGCCGGCGCTACGGCGCAGGCTTCATTTACCAGGGCAAGCTTCGCCCCGGCACGCGGCCGGGCGAGTGGGTCGATCCGCTGCCAAGGTAAGCGGTGGCGTTCCTGCAGGGGGCTGATCGAAGCACAATCGCCGCGCAGGCTTAAAGCTGGTGCCGGATAAGGCCGATAGGTGCTCATCCTCACGAATTGCCCCCGGAACCCATGTCGACCGAGACTGCCACGCCGAAGCCCGCCGCCCGCCAGAAAATCCGCCTCGGCGACCTGCTGGTCGAGCAGAAGGTCATTTCCAGCGCTGATCTCGACATTGCGCTGGCGGCGCAGAAAAAAAGCGGTCGCCGGCTGGGCCGCATCATCGTCGAAACCGGACTGGCGGGCGAAAACGACATTGCCCAGGCGCTGGCGCGCCAGCTGGCGATCCCCTTCGTTGACCTGAAGAAATTCAATCCCGACGCGTCCATCCTGCAGCTGCTTCCTGAAACGCAGGCGCGGCGCTTCCGCGCCATGCCGCTGGCGCGTCGCGACGGCGATATTTTCGTCGGCATGGCCGACCCGACCGACCTGTCCGCCTACGACGAAGTTGCCCGGCTGATCCCCGAAGGCATCCAGCTCGCCGTCGTCGCGGAAGGCGACCTGCTGGCCGCCATCGACCGCCTGTACCGCCGCACCGACGATATCCATGGCCTGTCCAAGGAACTGGCGCGCGACATGGGCGAGAGCGAGGCCAGCATCATCGGCATCGAAGCGCTGGGCGAAGGCCAGGCCGACGCCCCGGTGGTGCGGCTGCTGCAGACGCTGTTCGAGGATGCGCTGCAGGTGGGCGCGTCCGACCTGCACATCGAGCCGCAGGAAAAGCAGCTGATGATCCGCTTCCGCATCGACGGCGTGCTGCATCCGCAGACCGAGGCCGACCTCAAGATTGCGCCGGCGCTGGCGCTGCGCCTGAAGATCGTGTCGGGACTGGATATTTCGGAAAAACGGCTGCCGCAGGATGGCCGCTTCGCGGTCAAGGTGCGCGGCCGCACCGTCGACGTGCGCCTGTCGACCATGCCCACGCAGTACGGAGAATCGGTGGTGATGCGGCTCTTGAGCCAGGGCGACAGCGCGCTCTCGCTCGACAGCCTCGGCATGCCGCCGGACATGCTGGCGCGCTTCCGCGCCATCCTGCGCCGCCCCAACGGTCTGGTGCTGGTCACCGGACCCACCGGCAGCGGCAAAACCACCACCCTGTATGCCGCGCTGGGCGAGCTCAACGATCCGGGCACCAAGATCATCACCGTCGAGGATCCGGTGGAATACCGGCTACCCGGCATCAACCAGGTGCAGGCCAACGAAAAGATCGACCTCAGCTTTGCGCGCGTGCTGCGCGCCATGCTGCGGCAGGACCCGGACGTCATCCTGGTCGGCGAGATGCGCGACGCGGAAACCGCGCAGATTGCGCTCAGGGCCGCCATGACCGGCCACCTGGTGCTGTCGACCCTGCATACCAACGACGCGGCCTCCACCCCGGTGCGCCTGCTCGACATGGGCGTGCCTGCCTTCATGGTGGCGACCTCGGTGCAGGGCGTACTGGCGCAGCGGCTGCTGCGCAAGGTGTGCCCCCAGTGCAGGAAGCCGCATCCGCCGACGCCGCAGGAACGCGTCTGGCTCGGCCGTGCCCAGGCTGCGACGCAGGAGGATGACGCCTATGTCGAAGGGCAGGGTTGCGAACGCTGCCACGGCACCGGCTATGCCGGCCGGCGCGCCATCCATGAACTGCTCGAAATCAACGCCGAACTGGCGGATCGTCTGGCGCGCAACGAGCCCGCTGCCTTCGTCACGGCTGCGCGCGCCGCCATGGCCGGCCACACCCTGCGCGACCAGGCCATTGCGCTGGCGCGCGCGGGGGCAACCACGCTGGCCGAGGCGATGCGGGTCAGCTCGCAGGATGAAGCCGGCTGATGGTGCGCTTCAGCTATAGCGGACGTACCCACAACGGCGAAAAGGCCCAGGGCTTCCTCGACGCGGAGAGCGCGGCCGAGTGCGCGGGCAGCCTGCAGCGCAACGGCATCACGCCCATCACGATCCGCGAATCCAGCCAGTCGGAACGGCGCGAAGCGTGGCCGGGAAAGTTGGAACTCTTCGCGCCCACCGTCAAGCCGATCGACGTGCAGCTGTTTTCGCGTCAGCTCTACACCCTGATGCGCGCCGGCGTGCCCATCCTGCGATCGCTCACCGGCCTGATCGAGTCGAGCACCAACCTCGCGTTTGCCCGGGTGGTGCAGTCGCTCAAGGAAACGCTCGAATCCGGCCGCGACCTGTCGACCGCCATGCGCCAGCATCCCACGGTCTTTTCCCCCTTCTACATCGCCATGGTGCGGGTGGGGGAGGCGACCGGCCGTCTGGACGAGATTTTTCTGCGCATGTTCGAATACCTCGAGGTCGAGCGCGAGACCCGCGCCCGCATCAAGGAAGCCCTGCGCTACCCGACCTTCGTGCTGGTCTCCATGGTCGCCGCGGTCATGATCATCAACGTGTTCGTCATCCCGGCCTTCGCCAAGGTGTATGCGGGTTTTGGCGCCGAACTGCCGCTGATGACGAAAATCCTGATGGAGTCCTCGCGCCTTACCCTGGCCTACGGCTGGTTCATGCTGGCCGGGCTGGTGCTGGCCGGGCTCGGGTTCCGCACCTGGCTCGCCACCGAAAACGGACGCCTGACCTGGGACCGTTTCAAGCTCAGACTGCCCCTGACCGGCTCGATTCTGTTGCGCAGCGCGCTCGCCCGCTTCGCGCGCACCTTCGCCCTTTCGATGAAAAGCGGCATTCCTGCGGCCCAGGCTTTCTCGGTGGTGGCCGAGGTCACCGACAATGCCTGGATCGCCGCGCGTGTGCTGCAGATGCGCAATGGCATCGAGCGTGGCGAATCCATTCTGCGCACCGCGCAGGCCTCGTCCGTGTTCAACCCGGTGGTGCTGCAGATGATCGCCGTCGGCGAGGAAACCGGCAGCATCGACGAACTGATGGAAGAGGTGGCCGCCATGTACGAGCGCGAGGTGGACTACGAGATCAAGACGCTTGCCGCCCGCATCGAGCCGCTCATCATCGCCGCCATGGGCGGCATCGTCCTGGTGCTGGCGCTCGGCGTATTCCTGCCGATGTGGGATCTGGCCAGTGTCGCGGTCAAGTGACAGATTCCGCGTAATTTCATATACAGCCTCAAGTCCCGGGCACAGGCGGCCGCAATAGGTCCGTGTGCCGCGCCATTTGTGGCGCCTGAGCTCTTCATTACAACTGGCAGGAGAACACCATGAAATCCAGACAACACGGCTTCACCATGATCGAACTGATCGTCGTCATCGTCATCCTCGGCATCCTCGCTGCGGTGGCGCTGCCGCGCTTCACCAACATGCAGGGCGACGCGCGCGCCGCCAAGCTCAATGCCGCACGCGGCGCCGTGCAGGCCGCCTCCGGGATGATCCACGGCACGGTGCTGGTGCGCGGCGGCGTGGCCGACGCCGCGGCTTGTCCGGGCACGGCGGTCACCGCCAACAACACCTCAACCGTGTGTACCGAAAACGGCATCATCAGCATCGTCAACGGCTACCCCACGGCGAACCTGCCCGGCATCATCGATGCGGCGGGCCTGACCTCGATCTTCCCGGCCACCGCGGCTGCGCTGACGACCGAAGGCTATTCCATTACCGGTGGTGGCGCCGCAGCCAACTCGGTATTGACGATCCAGGTTAACGGCGGCGCAACGCCGGCCAACTGCTCGTTCACTTACAGTCCCTCCAACGGTGGAGCCGGGGCCGCAGTGATCAGCGGCGTCACCACCACCGGCTGCTAAGTTTTCGCATGCCGGACGACCGCGACACCCGCGGCCGGCGGCAGCGGGGCTTTACCCTCGTCGAACTTCTGCTCGTCATGGTCATCGCCGGCATTCTTGCGGCGGTGGCCGTGCCGCGTCTGGTCGGCCGCAGCAGTTTCGATACCCGCGGCTTCGCTGACCAGGTGGCGGCCACGGTGCGTTTCGCGCAAAAGCTCGCCGTCTCCCAGCGGCGCGAGGTGTTCGTGCATCTTGCTCCCGGCAATGCCACGCTGTGCTACAGCGCCATCGTGCCCTGCACCAGCCCTGCACCGGGGCCGGGCGGCGAAAAGCCCTATACCCTCAGCGCCCCCAGCGGCGTGACGATTGCCAGCCCGCTCGCGGCGCTGCGATTCGATGCGGTGGGGCGTCCGAATCTCGCGGCCCGGCTCGACATCCAGGTCGTCGGCAGCGGCACCTATACCGTGCGGGTGGAACGGGAAACCGGCTATGTCCATGATTAAGGCGCGCGGCCTCAGCCTGGTCGAACTGCTGGTATTCATCGTCATCGTCGGGGTGGCGGTGACCGGGGTGTTGTCGGTCTACGGCCAGAGCGCGCGCAGCAGCGCCGACCCCATGCTGCGCAAGCAGGCGGTCGCGATTGCCGAGTCGCTGCTGGAAGAGGTGCTGGCCAAGCCCTACACCTTTTGCGACCCCGACGACGCGACTGTCGAGACGGCCGCCAGTGTGGCCGACTGCGCGGTGCCCGAAGGCATGGGGCCCGAGAATGCTAGCGAGACGCGCTACGCCAACCTGACCCCGTTCGACAACGTCAACGATTACCACGGCTTTGCCATGACCGGCATCGACGATCTCAGCGGCAACACGGTGACGGGGCTGGACGGGTTTTCCGCGTCGATCGAGGTCGAACCGGCCGGGGAATTCAACGGCATCCCCGCCGGCGAAACCCTGCGCGTCACCGTCACCGTCACGGCGCCCGGCAACAACGACATCAGCCTGTCCGGCTATCGCACCCGCCATGCGCCGAATCTCTGATTCCTCCGGCATCAGCCTGATCGAGATGATTATCGTCATCGCGATCACCGCCATCGTCGGTTCGATGGTCGCGGTATTCCTGCGCGCGCCGCTGGAAAGCTACGTCGCCCAGGACCGCCGCGCCCGCCTGGCCGACGCCGCCGATACCGCGCTGCGCCGCATGACGCGCGACATCCGGCTGGCGCTGCCCAACAGCGTGCGGGTGACGCAGATAGGAAATGTGTTCTACCTGGAGTTTCTCGGCACCCGCAGCGGCGGGCGCTACCGCGCGCAGGGCGGCGGCGATATCCTCGATTTCAGCGTCGACGACGCCAGCTTCGACGTGCTCGGACCCGCCATCGCGATGCAGGCCGGCGACCAGATTGCCGTGTACAACCTCGGCATTCCCGACGCCGATGCTTGGGCGGGCGACACGCTCGTCGCCTACACCGGGACGGGCGGAAATGAGACCAATATCGCCATCGCACCTAAGCCAAGTCCGCTTCCGCCGTTTCCGCTGGCGTCGCCCGGCAACCGCTTCCAGGTGGTCGAAGGCCCGGTGAGCTACGTCTGCGATCCGGCCGCCGGCACGCTGACGCGCTACTGGGGCTATGCGCCCGCTGCCGCCCAGCGCACCAGTTTTGATGCCGCCACCTCGCAGGCGCTGCTGGCGCATCGCGTCAATGCCTGCAGCTTCACTTACCAGCCCGGCGTCACCGAACGCGGCGGCCTGGTCAGCCTGACGCTAAACCTGAGCCAGGCGGGCGAGACCGTGCGCCTGTATGCCAGCACGCAGGTGAGCAACCAGCCATGACCCGCCCGCCTGTGTATCGCCGCGTCCAATCCGGCTTCGTGCTGCCCACCGCGATCTTCCTGCTGGTCATTCTGGCCGCGCTGGCCGCCTACATGGTGACGCTGTCGCGCACCAGCCAGATCAGCAGCGCGCTCGACGTCCAGGGCGCGCGGGCCTATCAGGCCGCGCGCGCCGGCATCGAGTGGGCCGCCTGGCAGGTGGCCGTTCCATCGACGCCGCCGCCGTGCCCGGCGTCCCCCGCCACGCTGACGCTGACCGGGACGCTTGCCGGCTTCGATGTGACGGTGGCGTGCAGCCGCCTCCAGGACACCGACGGCGCCGATACCGTGTCGATCTACCAGATCACTTCGACCGCGACCGCAGGCGGGGTCGGCGAGATGGATCGCGTCGAGCGGCAGATTCAGGCGAGCTTTTCACGATGAACGCCTCTTTTCATTCTCATAGCTGCGGGCGACGCGCGGCGGCCTTCCGCGCGGCCCTCGGGCTGGCGTTTGCCATCCTGATGGGCCTGGCGGCGGCGCAGGCCGAGGCCGCCATTACCCGGGTCGGGGCGACGGTGGGCACGGTCGCGAGAACGGTCGACCAGACCATCACGGTGCCAGGCCCGCCCGCAGGCGTGGTCAGCAACGATGCCTTGCTGCTGGTGCTCTCCATTTCGGGGGTGGACGTTACAGCAATTTCGGCGCCATCGGGTTGGGCCCTGGTCAATCGCACCTCCGGTACCAATCATGGCCAAGCGGTATTCCGAAAACTCGCCGGTGCTGCTGAAGCGGGGCCTTATGCGTTCACCTGGACCCATGTGGGCACCCCGGGGGGCAACGACCGGGCGCTTGCCTACATCCTGGCTTACCGGGGGGTGGATACGACCAGCCCCATCAACGCAGTAGGTGGGCAGTACAACCCGGTCAGCAGCAGTTCGGTGACGGCGCCGTCGATTGTCACCTCGGTGGCCGACACGCTGCTGGTCGGCTTTTTCGGTCTGTCCAACAATGTGGGCGGCGGCACCTTGCCGGTTTCGATGGGCAACAGCTATTCCCAGAACACCGGCGGCGGCGGCGGCGGTACCACGGTGCTGAGCGGCGACCAGCCGTGGCCGTCCATTGGCGCGACGGGCAGCCGCACGGCGACGTTCGGATCCGCCACGGTCAGCGTGGGGCATTTGCTCGCGCTGCGGCCCGCCGCCGTGACGGCGGTGGATCCCGCCGGCTTCAACGCCTTCGAAACCTTCACGGCGGCGGGCAGCATCGCGGGCGTCATCCGCACCAAGGTCGCCGCCAGCGCCTTTGCACTCGATGTCGTTGCGCTCAACACGGCGGGCACGGCGGTCGAGACGGCGTTTGCCGGCGATGTCCGGGCGGAACTCGTCGACGCGTCGGGCGGCGGCGCCTGCGTGGGGCTTCCCCTGGTCCGCAGCCTGGGCACGCTCAGCTTTGTCGCCGGCGATGCGGGCCGCAAGACGCTCGCCGGCATCAATGAGCCGAACGCTTGGCCGAACGTGCGCGTGCGCCTGAGCTATCCGGCCAGCGGGACGCCGACGGTGGTGGCGTGTTCGACTGATCCGTTTGCGATTCGGCCGGCGAGTTTCGGCAGCGTGATCGTGAGCGATGCCGACAGCCTCACCGCCGGCACGGCGCGCACGCTGGCCAACACGGCGGCCAGCGGCGGCGTGGTGCACCGCGCCGGGCGGCCGTTCCGCATTGCGGCAACGGCGCTTAACACCACCGGCGCCGTCACCGCGAATTACGCCGGCAGCCCTGTCGCCAGCCTGACGGCGTGCGTGTTGCCGGCGGCCGGCTGCGCGCCGGGCACGCTGTCCGGCGGGGCTTGGTCGGCCGCTGCCGGCACGGCGGTCACGCTGACCGCCAGCTACAGCGAAGTCGGCGCCTTTGCCATGCGGCTGGTCGATACCGGCTTCGCTGCGGTCGATGCCGCCGACGGTTCGACCGCGGCCGAGATGAACATCGAATCGGCCGTCATCAACGTCGGCCGCTTCGTGCCCGACCACTTCGAACTCACGCCCGCCAGCACGCCGCAGTTCAAAACTTTCAACGACACTGCCTGCGCCACGCGTTCGTTCACCTACGTCGGCCAGCCGTTCGGCTATGTCGTCCTGCCGCAGGCTGCCATCGCCGCGAAAAACGCCGCCGGCGCGACCACACTCAATTACGCCGGCGCGCTGTGGAAGCTTGAGGCCGCCGGTGCCACCCAGACCTACACCGCCGCCAGCGGCACGCTCGACAGCGGGCTGGTCGGTACGCCGCTGGTGGCGGCGAGCGGCGGCGGGACCGGCAGCCTGAGCGCCGACACGGCGGATGTCGTCGCCTTTGCGCGCAGCACGCCGGTGGCGCCGTTTGCCGCGGCAATCACCCTGTCGATGAGCATCCGCGACGAGGCCGAGACGGGCGTGGCCGGCAACGGCGTGATCGATACCGCCGCGCCTGCGGTGTTTTCCGCCATCGCCTTCGACGCCGGCGATGAAATCCGCTTCGGGCGACTGGCCCTAACGAACGCCCACGGTTCGGAACTGCTCGGCCTGCCGGTGCCGATCGAAGCCCAGTTCTGGAACGGCAGCGGCTTTGTGCGTAATCCCGCCGACGCCTGCACCCAGTTGGCCGCGAGCCAGGTGGCGCTGTCCGGCTGGCGGCGTAACCTCGCGCCGTGCGAAACCTCGACCACGCTGTCCGGGCGCTTCGTCGGCGGGCGCGGCAATCTGCGCTTGTCCGCGCCCGGCGTGGACAATGCCGGCGTGGCCAATACCGGCAGCGTCGATCTGACTGTGCAACTGGGCGTCACGGCCAGCGGCAGCGCCTGCGTGGCGGGCACGCCGACGCCGGCCGTCGGCGCATCGAACGCCTGGCTGCAGGGCGCCTGGAGCGGCGGGGCGCATGACCAGAATCCGGCTGCCCGGGCCAGTTTCGGCTTGTATCGCGGCAGCAAAACCCTGATCTACCAGCGCGAGATGTATTGAGGCGAAAAAATCCTTTGACAACAAAAACTTATTTATTTAACTTCAGAAAAATTTTAAGGCCTGGACCATGTGGTTTTTTCGACGCGCCAACGAGCAGGGACTGACCGCCTATTTGCGACTTCCGGGTCGCATTGCCTATGCGCGCGTCGACCGCAGGGCCGCGGTGCCGCGGCTGCTGGCGGCGGGGGTGGTGCCCGTCACCGACGACAACTGGCGGGATGGCTTGTCCGGGTTGAAGGGCAAGGGGCCGGTCAGCCTCGTGCTGCAGCCGAACGATTACAAGCTGCGCGTGCTCGATGCGCCCAAAGTGCCGGCGGATGAACTCAGGTCGGCGGTGCGTTGGCAAATCCAGGACATGCTCGATTTTCACGCCGACGACGGCACCGTCGATGTGCTGGAAGTCCCGCACCCCGAGCACCTGACGCACGTTCAGCAGATCTTCGCCGTAGCGGCAAAAAACAGCCTGCTGGCCGAGGAGACGCTGCTGGCGCGCGACGCCGGGCTGAGTCTCACCATCATCGATATTCTCGAAACCGCCCAGCGCAATCTGGCCACCCGGCTGGAAACCAAGGGACGCGCACTGGCCACCCTGTCCTTCATGGAAAGTGGCGGCCTGCTGACGCTGACGCTGGACGGCGAGCTATGCATGGCGCGCTCGCTCGGCGTGAACCCGGCGCTACTGGATAACGAGGACATCGGCGGCGTGCTGGAACGCCTGACGCTGGAAACCCAGCGCAGCCTCGACCACTTCGACCGCCAGTTCGGCGGCATTCCCGTCGACCGCCTGCTGCTGGTGCCGATGGCATCGGTCGAGCGGCTGCGCACCGGCCTCGCCGGCAACCTGGCCCTGCCGGTCGAGGTGATGGACCTGTCGAAAGTGCTGGATGTGTCGGCCCTGCCGGACGTGGGCGCGCTGCCGTCTCCGTGCATTCACGCCATCGGTGCGGCTTTGCGGATCGAGAACACCAAGCCATGAGCCAGCAGATCAACCTCATCAGTCCGCTGCTGCTGAAGAAGCGCTACGCGCTGGGCCTGCGCGAAATGGCGATCGGCTTTGGTCTGGTTCTGGCCGGCGCGCTGGCGTGGGCCGCTTTCCTGCACGTCGGGGCAGGCAGGCTGGACGATCAGGCCGCGCAGCAGGAAGCCCTGCAGGCCGCCGCGCAGCAGGAACTGGATCAGCTGAATGCCGCCGCCGCCCGCCCGGTGAGCGCCTTGCTGACCGAGCGCGTCGAGGCGACACGGGTACAGGTGGCGCAGCGAGAAGCGCTGCTCGAAGCGATCGGCGGAACCCTGGAAACCACGGCAACGGGCTTTGCGCCGCGCCTGCGTGCGCTGGCGCATAGCCACACGGAAGGGGTGTGGCTGAACGGCTTCACCCTGGCGCCGGGTGTGGTGGCCCTGCAGGGATCGGCCCTGAACGCCGGCCTGCTGACGACCTACCTGGACCGGCTCGGCAAACAGGCGCCTTTTTCCGGCCTGCAGTTTTCCGGCATGACGGCCGGGGCGGCCACGGTTGCGGGCGAGGGCGCGCCCAGCCTGCCGGCCCATATCGACTTTGCCTTGCATGCGGGCAGTTCCGACAACCGGAGGGCGCGCGATGGCCAATGAAATGCTGACCCGGATCAGCGAGCGCATCGATTCGATGAGCCTGCGCGAACGCGTATTCGTGTTTGCGGCAGTGCTGGTCGTCGGGCTCGCGGCCGTTCAAATGTTGCTGATCGATGGCGCCCAGCGGCGTGCCCAGGCCGCACAGGACCGTCTGGACATGGCCACGTCGGCGCTCGAAAGTATCGCGCAACAGCGCAGCCTGCTTGCGGACACGGTCGGTCGCGATCCCGACCAGGCCGTGCGCGATGCGCTGGCCGTCCAGGAGGCGCGACTGGCTGAATTGAATGCCGAATTGGCGGCGCGCGGGCGCACGCTGGTCCCGCCCGAGCGCATGCGCGAGGTGCTGCGGGATGTGGTGGGTGCTCAGGCGGGTGTCCGGATTGCAGCGTTCAAGACGCTCAGCCCCGAGCCGGTTGCAATGCCGGGCGCGGCCGACGGCGCGCCGCCCGGCTTTTATCGGCATGGCTTCGAGGTCACCGTGAACGGCCGCTATGCCGATCTCGTGGCCTACCTCGAACGGCTCGAGGCCTTGCCCTGGAATCTGAACTGGATCGAAGCGAAGCTGGACGCCGCCGCGCGCCCCGAGTTGTCGCTCACCCTGATCATCCACACCCTGAGCCTGGAGGAAGCATGGCTGCGCGTTTGATGCGCTGGGCGCTGGCGGCGGTGCTGGCGATTCCGCTGGCAGCCAGTGCCCTGCAAGACCCCACGGCACCCCCCGGCGTACCGGAGGCTTCAGGCGCTGCCGGTCCGAATATCCCGCTGACAGCGATCAAAACGCAAGGCAAGCAGCGGGTGGCCATCATTGGCGGTCAAGAAGTGGCCGTGGGCGGTCGTTATCAGGATGCACGCGTAGTACGCATCAGCGACACCGAGGTGGTGCTGCGCCGGGGCGGGGAAACCACCGTGCTCAAGCTCTATCCGCAGGTCGAAAAACGACCGCGCGGCCAATAGGAAACGGAGAGAAGGCGGATGAAGAAGCGCTTCACCACAATAATTGCAGGCGCATTGTCGCTGTCCGGGTGCGCCGGCGTTCCCGCACCGCTCGAGACCCAGCAGGCGATCCGGCAGGAAATCACGCAAGCCGCGCAGATGCCGCCCGCGCGTCCGGCGATTACCGAGGCGCAGGTGCGGGCCGAGCTGATGCCGCCGCTGAAACTGGAGTTGCCCAAGGGCGTGGTCGAGCCGGTCGAGCCGCGCTTCGATCTGGTGGTCAACGGTGCGCCCGCGCAGGACGTCTTCATGGCGATCGTCTCCGGCACCCGCTACAGCATGCTGGTGCATCCGGACGTGGCGGGCACGATTTCCGCCAACCTCAAAAACATCACCGTGCCGGAGGCACTCTCCGCCATTCGCGAACTCTACGGTTATGACTATGCGATCGAGGGCCGTCGCGTCGTGGTGCAGCCGCTGACGCCGCAAACCCGTATTTTCAAGGTCAACTACCTTGCCGGCATTCGCAGCGGCGCATCCGACACGCGCGTGATTTCGGGCTCGATCAGTGCCGCGTCCGGCAACGGCGGCAGCAACGGGTCCAGCGGTAGCAGTGCGCAGCAATCGCTGGAAACCAGCAAGATCAACACGGCGACCAATGCCGATTTCTGGGGTGAATTGAAGCTGGCGCTGGACGCCATCGTCGGCGAATCCGGAAAGGTGATTCTGAGCGCGCATTCCGGCGTTGTCGTGGTGAAGGCGGTGCCGCGCACCATGCGTGAAGTCGAGCGCTTCCTGAAGGCGACGGCGCTGGCAGTCGAGCGCCAAGTCATGCTGGAAGCCAAGATTCTCGAAGTGAAGCTGAGCGACGGTTTCCAGACCGGCATCAACTGGGCGGCGCTGCACGATGGCCAGCATCGGTTTTCGGCCGGTGCCGATGCCAGAAACTTCGGCATCGCTGACGGCACGGTGCTCGGCACGCTGGCGGGTGTGCTGGGGGGCGGCCTGCCGGCGGCGACCGGCACGACGTCAGCCGGATTGTTCGGATTGGCCTTTCAGACCAAGAGCTTCGCGGCGCTGATCAATTTTCTGGAAACCCAGGGCTCGGTCCATGTGCTTTCGAGCCCGCGCATTGCCGCACTGAACAACCAGAAAGCCGTGCTCAAGGTCGGCACCGACGACTTCTTTGTGACCGACGTCTCCACCACCAGCAACACCGGCGGTGCCGGTACCATCACCACGCCCAATGTGACCCTGCAGCCGTTCTTTTCCGGGATTGCGCTCGATGTCACCCCGCAGATCGACGAAAAGGGACGCATCACCCTGCACGTCCGTCCCTCGGTGAGCGTGGTGACCGAAAACACCAAGAGCATCAATGTGGGCGATGCCGGAATTCTGACGCTGCCGCTCGCCTCCAGTTCTGTGTCGGAAACCGACAGCGTGGTGCAGGTGGAAGACGGCCGCATCGTCGCTATCGGCGGCATGATGAAGCAGTCGTTCGACGACCGCGCCAATCGGGTCCCGGGCCTCGGCCAGGTTCCGTTGCTGGGCTATTTCTTCGGCAACACCAACCAGAGCTCCAGCAAGAGCGAACTGGTGATCCTGATCAAGCCCACCGTCATCAACAGCCAGGAGGACTGGCAGGCCGATGCGGAGGCCACCCGTCTGCGTCTCGAAAAGTTCGAACGGCAAACTGCGACGCCATGACGGTCCTGACGTTCTCCAATGCCGGCAAGGTGCGGACTGACCGCCCCGAATTGCCGGAATGCGAGAAGCCGACCCCATCGAGCGGCGATAGCCGATCCCTCTCGTATCTCGCGCATTTCGGGCTGGACGAAGCGCCGTTCGGGCTAACGCCGGATACCGACTTCTTTTTCGCCTCGTCGCCGCATCAGGAGGCGCTCAACACCCTGTTGTACGCGCTGGAAAACGGCGAGGGCTTCATCAAGATCGTCGGCGCGGTCGGCACCGGCAAGACCCTGCTGTGCCGCACCCTGCTGGCGTCGCTCCCCGCGCATTGCCGCGCCGTTTACCTGCCCAACCCGGCGCTTGATCCCAGCGGCATCCTGTTTGCCGTTGCCGAGGAGATGGGACTCAAGCTGACGGGAGACGAAAGCCATTACCGGGTGCACAAGGCCATCCTGTCGCGGCTGATCGCGCTGGCGCAGCACGACATTCACGTGGTGCTGATCGTCGACGAGGCCCAGGCGATCTCGCGGGAAAGCCTGGAGGCGGTGCGTCTGCTTTCCAACCTGGAAACCGAGAAGCGCAAGTTGCTGACGATTGTTCTGTTCGGCCAACCGGAACTGGATGCGCAACTGGACGCCATTCCGCAGTTCAAGACCCGGATCAGCTTTCACGATCGCCTGCGTCCGCTGACACGTGACGAACTGGGCGCCTATCTCGAGCATCGCCTGCGGCAAGCGGGTCTGAGCCCCGATCGCATACTGCCATTCAGCCCGGCGGCCATCAAGGCATTGTTTGCAGCCAGCGCGGGCGTGCCGCGCGTCGCCAACGTCATTGCCCACAAGGCGCTTATGCTGGCGTATGGAAAAGGCCTGCCCCGCGTGGGCCGAAGCGAGCTGCAGATTGCGGCGCATGACACACTGGCGGCGCGCTCGCCCCGCCACGTTCGAGCCTGGCGGCTGCTTGCCGTGGGCGCGCTCGCCAGCGGACTGCTCGCCGGCGGGTGGTATCTGGGCACGCTGACGGCATGAGCATCATCAACCAGACCTTGCGCGAACTCGATGCACGTCGAATCGATGCCGTCGTTCTGCAGGCGCCGCTGCAGCCGCCGGCCCCGAGCGGAGGGCGCAAGCCTGTGCTGTGGAGCCTGGCAGTCGGAATACTGGCCGCGGCTGGGCTGGCGGCCTGGGTCGTGTCACGACCTGACGGAGGGGGGCTGCCCGTCCCGGCAGAGCCGGTGCGGCCGGAACAGGTGGCGCCGGTTGCAAGCGTTGAGCCCCGTTTGGTGCCCGAGCCTCACCTTGAGCCCGCCGAGGGCGCAAGCGCCGTTGAGCCCGAAGCCGTGGCGATTCCGGCTGTAGCAGCGCCGGCACTTGCACCGGCGCCTTCGATCGCAGCGCCGGCGCCGGTGATTCCGGCCGCGCCGGAAGCGAAGTCCGCTGTCGTGTCCATCCCCCCGCCGCAGATCCACAAGCAGATCAAGCCGGCTTCGGCCGAGGAAGTCGCCGAGGAACGCTATCGCCAGGCGGTGGCGCTGTTGCAGAAGGGGCGTGAAAACCAGGCCCGTCCGCTGCTGGAGGAGGCCGTCCGGGGCTTTCCTGAACATGTCGCGGCACGCCAGACACTGGCCGCGTTGCTGAGCGAAGCGGGTAACGCCCGGGAGGCCGAAGCGGTATTGCAGGCGGGGCGTGTCGCGAGCCCGGACAACGCCTGGTTCGCGCTCAGCTTGGCACGCCTGCAGGCTGCGCGCGGCGACACCGCGACGGCGGCCGCCACCCTGCAGGACGGGCTCGGGGGGCAGGGCGTCCATGCGGTATACCACGCCACCCTGGCGGCGCTGCGGCTTCAATTGAAGCAGCATCCCGAAGCGGCGCAGCACTACCAGCAGGCACTCGCCCTGCAACCGGACCCCGGCGCATGGTGGATGGGACTGGGCCTCGCCCTGGCGGCCCAGGGAAAAACCGACGCTGCACGCGCAGCGTTCCGGCGTGCGCTCGAGTCCGGTAATTTGTCCGAACCGCTCGCCGATTTCGTGCGTGCAAAGCTGACCGAGTAGCCTTGCGCGCCCTGCGCGCAGTGCCTGGACGAAGTTCCGCCTCACGCGCTGAGGGTGACATACCCGGAATGGGCGACTACACTGCGTGTTGTAATTGAGCAACGCTATTCCGCCAGAACAGAAGAAATTTAATAGATTGTGGTTTTCTTTTGGCGATTTGCTAGAATTCCGCGCGTCGGCTGGATTACACGTCCCGGACCGATCTCTGGTGTGGGTTTTAATACTGAAATTTAAGGGAAATCAAATGAAATACTCTGTTCTGTTGGCTGCTCTGTTGGCTTTCTCCATGACCGCTTGCGGCCAAAAAGAAGAAGCTGCTGCCCCCGTTGAAGAAGCGCCTGCTGCTGCTGCTCCCGTTGAAGAAGCTGCGCCTGTTGTTGAAGAAGCGCCTGCTGCTGAAGCTCCGGCTGCTGATGCACCGGCTGCTGACGCACCGGCTGCTGCACCGGCTGCTGCACCGGCTGCTCAGTAATAGAGCGATGCTGAAAAAACCGGCCTTCGGGCCGGTTTTTTTACGCCTGCAGGAAACGTTCGATGCGCGCTATGGCTTCGTTTAGGCGGTCCAGCGGCTGGGTGTAGGCAAACCGTATATGACGCGACGCATGATGGATGCCGAAGTCGATGCCGGGCGTCGCCGCGACGCCCGCGCGTTCGAGCAGCTGCCCGGCGAAGGCCTGGCTGTCCGTGGTGAAGCGCGAACAATTGGCATAGAGATAAAACGCGCCCTGTGGGGTGACCGGGATGACGAAGCCGCGTGCACGCAGCGCAGGCAGCAAAAAATCGCGGCGCTCGCGCAACTCGGCCTTGCGGGCTTCGAGTTCGCTCAGTGTGTCCGGTAGAAACGCCGCCAGCGCAGCGTGCTGCGCCGGGGTGGGCGCTGCCAGGAACAGGTTCTGCGCCAGCCGTTCCAGCCCCGGCATGGCCCAGTCGGGCGCAATCAGCCAGCCGAGCCGCCAGCCGGTCATCATGAAATATTTCGAGAAACTGTTGATGACGAACACGTCGTCCCAGCGCGCCGCGCTGGCCTCGCTGCCGTCGTAAGTCAGCGCCAGGTAGATTTCATCGACGATCAGCGCAACCCCGCGCGCACTGCACCAGTCGTGAATGCGTGCGAGTTCGTCCGCTGCGATCGCGGTGCCGGTGGGATTGGAGGGTGAGGCAATCAGCACGGCCCGGGTGGCGGGCGTGGCGTGGCGTTCGATCAATTCGAGGGTGAGCTGAAAGCCGTTGCCGGCATCGACCGGGACGCTGACCGCGCGTGCTTCGCAAAACCGGGCGAAGTGGCGGTTGCACGGATACCCCGGGTCGGCCATCAGCACCTCGTCGCCGGGGCCGGCCAGCAGGCCCAGCGCGAGCAGCAGGGCGCCGGATGCGCCGGGGGTGACGACGACGCGCGCCGGGTTGACCGAGGCGTGCCAGCGCGTGGCGGTGAACCCGGCGATGGCCTCGCGCAGGGCGGGCAGGCCGAGTGCGCCGGTGTAGTGGGTGTGGCCGGCGCGCAGCGCCGCTACGCCGGCCTCGACGATGGGCGCGGGGGTGGCGAAATCGGGCTCGCCGATCTCGAGATGGATGATGTCGCGCCCGGCAGCCTGCAGCGCCTGCGCGCGCGCCAGGATGTCCATGACGTGGAACGGGGCGATGCCGTCCATGCGTGCGGCGGTGCGCGGTTCAGCCATGCGTGGGTGCCTCCTGTCGGGCCAGCGGATGCTGACGATAGAACTGCTGCAGGTGCCGGTAAATGGAAGGGTATTCGGCGTATAGCAGCTGCGGCGCCTCGAAAAAAACCTCGGTCAGCACTGCGAAGAATTCGGCTGGGTCGTAGGTGGCGTAGGGATCGATCGGCGTGTCCTCGCCGGCGTCGACGCGGGCGCACAGGTCTTCATAGGCTGTGGTGAAATCGTGTGCCCAGGCGGTGGCGTCCATGCCGCGATGCAGGGGCGGGAAGCCATTGGCGTCGCCGTTCAGCATGTCGAGCTTGTGGGCGAATTCGTGCAGCACCACGTTGACGCCGTCGGTCTGGCCGCTGGTGGCGACGTCGGCCAGCGACAGCACCAGCGGGCCGCCGTGCCAGGATTCACCGGCGAGGATGTCACGTGAATGGTGCACCACCCCGGCTTCGTCCACTTCCTCGCGCTGGCGCAGGAATTCGTCGGGGTAGAGAATGATTTCGCTCCAGCCACGGTAGCTGTCCTCGGTGAGGTTGAGCGTCAGCAGGCAGGCCTGCAGGGCAATGACCCACTGCGTCGTGTCGTCGACGTCGGCGCCCCCCGCAGCGGAAAAGGTCTTGTCGTGGATGAACAGGCTGGCCGCTTCGCGCAGGCGCGTCAGTTCATCGGCCGTCAGGCCTTGCAGGATAGGCAGCCGCTCGACCACCGCCCGGAAAGCGTCGGGCGGAATGGTATGTTTATCAAGAATGCGGGCGCGCCGCCAGCGGCCGAACCAGCTCATTCGCCCGGGCTCACTCGTCGGATTCGAGCAGGCGCGCGCTGGAGGCGTCCGGGTGTTCCAGCTCGACCCGCTCGATCTGCTGGAAACGGCGGCTGATCTTGTCGCTGGAAATGCGCACCTCGCTGACGTCCTTGTTGGCCTGCTCGATGTGGCTGGCGAGTTTTTTCATGCGCTCGTCGAAGCGCGCAAAGTCCTTTGCCAGCTTGGACAGTTCATCCTTGATCACATGCGCCATGCGCCGCGTTTCCGAATCGCGGATCACCGCGCGCGCGGTGTTGAGCACCGCCATCAGCGTGGTCGGCGAGGTGAGCCAGACGCGCTTTTTCTGCGCGTGCTCGACGAGATCCGGATGATAGGCGTGGATTTCGGCGAACACCGCTTCGGCCGGAAGGAACATCACCGCGCCGTCCGAGGTTTCGCCCTCGACGATGTATTTGGCGGCGATATCGTCGACGTGTTTCTTGACGTCGGTCTTGAACTGCCGCTTGGCCGCATCGCGTTCGCCTGACTGCAGGCTGTCGTCGAACATGCGGCTGTAGTTTTCCAGCGGGAATTTGGAATCGACGCACACGGTGCCGGTCGGCTCCGGCAGGATCAGGGCGCAATCGGCGCGCGCACCGCCTTTCAGCGTGTACTGAAAAGCATAGGCGTCGGGCGGCAGGCTGTTGCGCACCAGCGCTTCCAGCTGCACTTCGCCGAAGGCGCCGCGCGAACGTTTGTCGCCCAATATCTCCTGCAGCGACACGACGTTGGACGCCAGGCCCTCGATTTTCTTCTGCGCCTCGTCGATCACCGCCAGCCGCGACATCACCGAGGTGAAGGTTTCATTGGTTTTCTTGAAGCCTTCGTCGAGCCGCTCGGCGACCTTGCCGGAAATTTCGTTGAGCCGGCCGTCGACCGTCTGTGACAGCTGCTGCACGCGCTCGTTGAAGTGCGCGGTCATGCCTTTCAGCGTGTCCTGCAGCAGGCTTTGCTCGGCCCGCCCCTGCTCGATCAGCTTTTCCAGCATCGTGGTCTGGAACTGGCCGAACTGGCCGGTGACGGTGGCGCGCGTTTCCGCCAGCCGCTCGGTTTGCGCGATCTGCAGCGCGGCGAGCTGGCTCTGCATGCGGTCGGACTGCTGCGTCAGGCCTGCATGAAGGTCGGTCAGCACCGCGCGGTGGCGCGCATCCATGTCCTGCGTCAGCAGCGCGGGCAGCCCCGTTTGTTCGCGCCGCAGCGCATGCATGCGGCGCAGCAGCAAAATGGCCAGCAGAATGAGGACGGCAAGGCCGATGAAAAGGGCGATTTCGACAGGACGCATGGCGCCGATTTTACCCGCGACCCACGTAAAAAAGCCCGGCGAGAAGCCGGGCTTTTTTTGATGCAGCCCCGGCGCACGGCCGGGTAGGGCTCAAGCCGCTGCGCGCGAGGCTTTTTTGCGATCATGCTCCTGCAGGTGACGCTTGCGGATGCGGATCGACTTCGGCGTGATCTCGACCAGTTCGTCGTCGTCGATGAATTCCACCGCGGACTCCAGCGTCAGCTTGATCGGCGTGGTCAGGCGCACCGCTTCGTCGGTACCCGAGGAGCGGACGTTGGTGAGCTGCTTGCCCTTGATCGGGTTGACCACCAGATCGTTGTCGCGGGTGTGGATGCCGATGATCATGCCTTCATAAAGCTTGTCGCCGGGCGAGACGAACATGCGGCCGCGATCTTCCAGTTTCCACAAGGCATAGGCCACGGCCTCGCCGTTGTCCTGCGACACCAGCACGCCGTTATGGCGTCCGGGCAGGTCGGCTTTCACCGGACCGTAGTCGTCGAACACGTGGCTCATCAGGCCGGTGCCGCGCGTCATCGTCATGAAGTCGCTCTGGAAGCCGATCAGGCCGCGCGCCGGAATGTGGTATTCCAGCCGGGTGCGGCCCTTGCCGTCGGATTCCATGTTGGTGAGTTCGCCGCGGCGGCGGCCGATTTCTTCCATCACGCCGCCCTGGTGATCGTCTTCCAGGTCGATGGTGAGGTTTTCATACGGCTCGCATTTCTCGCCGTTGATTTCCTTGTAGACCACGCGCGGTTTGCCGACAGCCAGTTCGAAGCCTTCGCGGCGCATGTTTTCCAGCAGGATGGTGAGGTGCAGTTCGCCACGGCCGGAGACACGGAAGACGTCGGCGTCGCCGGTTTCATCGACGCGCAGCGCGACGTTGACCAGCAGTTCCTTGGCCAGGCGATCGCGGATCTGGCGGCTGGTGACGAACTTGCCTTCGGTGCCGGCCAGCGGCGAGGCGTTGACCATGAAGTCCATGTTCAGCGTCGGTTCGTCCACCGGCAGCACCGGCAGGCCGACCGGATTTTCGCGGTCGCAAATGGTGACGCCGATGCCGATGTCGTCCAGCCCGGAAATGATGATGATGTCGCCGGCTTCGGCTTCATCCACCGGAACGCGGTCCAGACCCTTGAAGCCGAGCACCTGGTTGATGCGGCCGGTTGCGACCTGGTCTTCGTGGTTCATCACCACCACCGACATGCCGGGCTTGATGCGGCCGTTGAGCACGCGGCCCACGCCGAGACGGCCGGTGTAGGTCGAATAATCGAGCGCGGCGATCTGCATCTGCAGCGGTGCGTCAGCCGAGCCGGGCGGGGTGGGAACGTGGGTCAGCACCGTTTCGAACAGCGGCACCATGTCGGCCGCCGCGCCGCCGTGCGACGGCGCATCCTTCAGATCCATGCAGGCCCAGCCATTGAGACCCGACGCGTAGATGATCGGGAAGTCGAGCTGCTCGTCGGTCGCGCCGAGCTTGTCGAACAGGTCGAAGGTCTGGTCGACGACCCAGTCCGGGCGCGAACCGGGACGGTCGACCTTGTTGATCACGACGATGGGCTTGAGTCCCAGCGCCAGGGCCTTCTTGGTGACGAAGCGCGTCTGCGGCATCGGGCCTTCGACCGCGTCGACCAGCAGCACCACGCCGTTGACCATGCCGAGCACGCGCTCGACCTCGCCGCCGAAGTCAGCGTGGCCGGGGGTGTCGACGATGTTGATGTGATAGTCGCCGTAGGTGATCGCGGTGTTTTTCGCCAGGATGGTGATGCCGCGTTCCTTTTCCAGGTCGTTGGAATCCATCACCCGTTCGTCAACCGCCTGGTTGTCGCGGAAGGTGCCGGACTGTTTGAGAAGCTGGTCGACCAGCGTGGTTTTGCCGTGGTCGACGTGCGCGATGATGGCGATGTTGCGGAGCTTGCGGGACATGATGGGTGCCGGATTGCGGGAAACCCAGCATTATAACAGGGTTTGCTGACTATTTATTGTGCAAGCGGATGCGCGGCCAGACGGGCGTCGATGCGGTCGATGACCTGCTGGTAACGCGGCCCCCCGATCGGCCCGAAGCGGCGGTCGAATTCGGTCTGCGACATGAACTCCGGCAAGTCGCGAAATTCTGGCAGCAAGTCGGCGTCCTGGCGGGCGGCGGCCAGACGCTGCTGGATGCGAGCAGCAGCCTCGCCGGTGGCGCGCTCGCCAAGCCGGACTCCGGCGCGGTTGGCGGCCAGGTCGGTGAAGCTGAAGCCCGATCCCTTGGTGGCATCCTCCTCTTCCTTGATCAGGCCGATCGCGTTGGCCAGCCGGCTGCCACCATTGACCGTGATCGCGGCCGAAATCACGAAATGTTCGGCAAAGTCGCGCCGTCCGTGCAGCGACAGCAGCACGCGCGGCGCCCGCCGGATCGATTTGCCGTCGCCTTCCAGCAGTTTCGACAGGCTGATGCCGGAAAGGTAGGCCGCCAGGGCGGTAAGCGCCGCGCGGTTTTCCTCGGCGGCATTCTCGCCAATCGCCTGGGCGTGGGCGAACAGCGGCGCGACCACCTGGGTCAGGGGCACGGTGCTGCCGTGCGGATGCCGCTTCAGCAGGGCGTCGAGTTGCTCGGCATAAGCCAGCATCCGCACCTGGTCTTCGGGCGGGATCAGCAGGTCGGCGCTCTTGCGTTCGAGCTGGGTCAGCAGGACGGGATGCCAGCGGTAATCCAGGGTGGCCTGGTTTTCCTCGAAGTTCACCTGGGAAAACGCATCGGCCAGGGTGGCGTAGGTTTCGTCGCGGCGCAGCCAGCGGTGCGCCAGATGCGCCATGGCGTTGGCGAGAAAGCCCGGCAGCGGCAGGCTGCCCAGCTGCAGGCTCTGGATGCGCAGGCCGCCGGGCACCTCGGCGACTTCGGCAGCAAGGTTGAGATAGCGGCCAAAGGGATTGGACGGTACGGCCAGGGTGGCGGTGAGCGTTGCGTGGCCGGGGGTGAGCTCAGCGGCGATGCCGCTGACGCGGCGCAATTCCACCGCGTAATTGAGCAGGCGATTGAGTTCGGCCTCGTCCAGCTGAATGCTGTGGATGACGTCGGGCGTCTGGCGGCGCGGGTCGTGTTTCTGGAACAAGGATTTGACCCAGACCAGGTCGGTGCGGCGGAATTCGCTAGGCGGCTCGATCGCCGGGGCCTGTTCCAGCATCAGCCATGGCAGCACGGTGAATGCAGCCAGCAGTGACAACAGGAGGCCCCAGCCGATCAGCCGCTTCATTTTATTCTGGCTGGTTACGCATGAAGTCGGCGGTCTTGAAGAAGGCCGCGGTCAACTCCTGCTGCAGCGCCGGCTCCACGCCGACGTCCTGCATCGCCCGGACCATGCAACCCATCCACTGGTCGCGTTCGGCTTCGCCGATGGCGAACGGCATATGGCGGCGGCGCAGGAAGGGGTGGCCGAAGCGGTCGGTATATTCCGGCGGACCGCCGGTCCAGCCGGAGAGAAACCAGGCGAGCTTGTTGCGCGACTCGGTGAGGTCGGCCGGATGCAGCTTGCGGATGCCGTAGTAGTCCGGGTCTTCGTCCATCAGGTCGTAGAAGCGGTCGACCAGCTTGCGGAGGATGTCGCCGCCGCCGAGGCGTTCGTAGTGAGTCTGCACGCTCAGACCTTCACCGGCTTGACGGCGGAGGCGGCCGCTTGCGCGCGGCGGCGCGCTTCGTCCGTGCCGGGCGCGACGGCGAGCGCCACGCCCATGCGACGGCGGGCGAAGGCCTCGGGCTTGCCGAACAGCCGGATATCGACGCCGGGCGCGGCAAGCGCCTCGGCGACGCCGTCGAAGGCGATGCCCGCGGCGTCCATGCCGCCGTAGATCACCGCCGAGGCGCCGGGCTCGCGCAGGGCCACGTCGACCGGCAGGCCGAGGATGGCGTGCGCGTGCAGCTCGAATTCGTTCAGGCGCTGGGTGGCCATCGTCACCATGCCGGTGTCGTGCGGGCGTGGGCTGACTTCGGAGAACCAGACTTCATCGCCCTTGACGAAGAGTTCGACGCCGAAAATGCCGCGCCCGCCGAGATTGCCGGTCACGGCCGCGGCGATCTCCTGCGCACGCGCCAGCGCCGCGGCCGACATCGGCTGCGGCTGCCAGGATTCGACATAGTCGCCCTTCACCTGCACGTGGCCGATGGGCGCGCAGAAATGCGTCTCGACTTCGCCCGAGGCGCCGAGCGCGCGCACCGTCAGGAGCGTGATCTCGTAATCGAAGTCGATCACGCCCTCGACGATGACGCGCCCCTTGTGGACGCGGCCGCCGGCCGAGGCGTAGTCCCACGCCGGGCCGAGGTCGCCGGGGCTGTCGACGCGCGACTGGCCCTTGCCGGACGAGGACATGACGGGCTTGACGATCACCGGGTAGCCGAGCGCGTTGGCGGCGGCGGTCATTTCGGCGAGGCTGTCGGCGAAGCGGTAGGGCGAGGTCGGCAGCCCCAGCGTTTCGGCTGCGAGCCGGCGGATGCCCTCGCGGTTCATGGTGAGGTTGGCGGCGCGCGCGGTGGGGATGACTTCCGTCACGCCCGCGGCCTCGATTTCCAGCAGCGTTTCGGTGGCGATCGCCTCGATTTCCGGCACCACCAGATGCGGTTTTTCTGCTTCGATCAGTGCACGCAAGGCGCGGCCGTCGCTCATGTCGATGACGTGGGCACGGTGTGCGACCGGATGGCCGGGCGCGTTGGGGTAGCGGTCGACCGCGATGACTTCGACGCCGAGGCGCTGCAGCGCGAGGATGACTTCCTTGCCGAGTTCGCCGGCACCCAGGAGCATGACGCGGGTGGCGGAGGGGGAGAGCGGGGTGCCGAGACGCATGAGGTGTCCTGTCGAACGAAGTGCGGATGATTTTACCGTGGGCGAGTGGTCTGCTTCTGAAATAAGGTGACCGGATGTAACTAGAGATGCTGCTCGATCGGCAGCGCCTGCAGCACGCGCAGCAGGCCGCGCTGGATGGGCGTGGTTGCGGGTTCGACGTCGGAGATGCGCGCCGCGCCCTGATGCACGTCGTGCCAGCGCAGCTGCCTGTTCGCCCGGCCGTCGGCCGTTTCGACGACGAGCGCCGGCCGGTAGCTGCGCTCGGGGCGCATGGCGTCCTCGGCGATGGCGGTGAGCTGGCGCGCTAGTTCGGGCGACTGAATGACCAGGCCCATTTCGGTGTTGAGGTGCACCGAGCGCGGGTCGAAGTTGAAACTGCCGATGAACACGTGGGTGTCGTCGAACACGAAGGCCTTGGCGTGCAGGCTGGCTCGCGAGGAACCGCTGCCGAGGTCGCGCAGGCGGCCGCCATGAGGCTCGGCGGTGGGCTTCAGCTCGTACAGGTTCACCCCGGCCTCCAGCAGTGGCACGCGGTAATTGGCGTAGCCGGCGTGCACCACCGGCACGTCGCTGGCGGCGTAGGCGTTGGTCAGCACGTCGATCTGCACACCCTGGTGGCGCCAGTAGCGGAAGTAGGCCATGCCCATCGCGCCCGGCACGAAATAGGGCGAGACGATCAGCGCGCGGCGTTCGGGGTTGATCCACAGGCCGGCCAGCTGGCCGGCCAGCAGTTCCGACGTCGCGATGCCCGGCCCCATGGCCTTTTCCGGCGGGTCGACGATGAGGTCGGCGCGCGCGAGCTGCCAGCGCGTCGTGCCGGCCAAGAGGCCGGGCAGGGGATCGGCGGCGGTGAGCGTGCGGCCGTAGTCGCTGTCGAGACGGCGCGCGCGGAAATCGGCGAGGAAGCGGGTGGCGCGCAGCAGGCGCGGGTTGCTCGGCGCGACCGGCAGCGCCGAGGCGGGCACCGCCGCCTCGCTGTTCCAGTATTGGTCGAAGGATTGCGAAAGGTGATCGACGATCGCACCTGCGGCGAGCACGTCGAGATCGACGAAGGTGAAATCCTGGTGCGCCTCGAAATATTCGTCGCCGATGTTGCGCCCGCCGGTGATGGCCATCAGGTTGTCGGCAATGAAGGCCTTGTTGTGCATGCGGCGGTTGAGGCGCACGTGATCCTGCAGCACCTGCCACGCGCGCACCAGCAGGTTCGTGCCGCGTTTATGGAAGGGGTTGAA
>Ga0208244_100579_pt1 | contig 32217 bp, 27 predicted proteins | sample SubbioCR12Aug_5A_FD_184828 | JGI IMG/M metagenome (GOLD analysis project Ga0208244, IMG submission 184828) | Serpentinite rock and fluid subsurface biosphere microbial communities from McLaughlin Reserve, California, USA - CR12Aug_5A (SPAdes) | ecosystem: Environmental > Terrestrial > Deep...
AACGCAAGGCGCGCGGCTATGGCAGCTTCTCCACCATCCGCACCGTCGTCTTCCTCCTCGCCGGCAAGCTCGATTTCAGCAAGATCAACCCCCATGCCGCTTAACCCACTCGTTTTTCAAAAGAGCCATAAGCATTCATGCCCCTTGATCTTGTCGACTACGAACAGAAGGCCCGCAAGGCCGTCAAGGCATTCTGGGTGAATCGCGACGCGGCGAAAAAGAAACAGATCAAGTCCGGAAAGGCCGATCAGGGCGAACGCGCCGGAGTCACCGGCGGCAAGAACATGGATGGCTTCATCGCCCTGATACTCGACGTCGTGCGCGCCAACGGACTCGCGGATGCGCAGATTCACCGCAAGCGCGCGGTGCTTACGCTGCCGGGCTACTTCCGCCCGACAAAGCTCTGGGATCTGTTGGTCACCCACAAGGGCGAGTTGATTGCGGCCATCGAGTTGAAGAGCCACGTCGGCCCGTCCTTCGGCAACAACTTCAACAACCGGACCGAGGAGGCCATCGGCACCGGCCACGACCTTTGGACCGCCTATCGGGAAATGGCATTCGGCGAACAGCCGCGTCCCTTCGTCGGGTGGCTGATGATGGTCGAAGATGCCCCGAAGTCCAGATCGCCAGTCAAGGATTCGTCGCCGCACTTTCCCATTTTCAAGGAATTCCAGGGGGCGTCGTATCTCAAGCGCTATGACTTGCTGTGCCAGAAGCTCGTGCAGGAGCAGCTCTACACGACGGCTACGGTACTGGCGTCGCCGCGCAGTGCGGCCAAGACGGGCGAGCTCTCCGAGATGTCGGCCATGACCGGGCTCAAGACCTTCGTCGCGGTATTGGCTGGGCACATTGCGGCGCAGGCAGCGCGGCTTGAATAGGTAGATCACCAATAATCTTGCCAGCGGCCAGGAACGGTCCAGCCGCCCCAGCCATCCTCGGCTTGCTCTCCGTCCGCCCAACATCTATCCTGAGATCATGGCGGATTTGGCCATGATGCAGGGAAGAATGGATCATGAGCATCAACCAAAGCCTGTTATCGAAGCTGACGAAAAACCTCGACCGGAACTACCAGTCGCTGCACGAAGAGGTTCGCGACGAGTTGGCGACGCCGGAACACCAGCAGTACATCGCGCTGATCAATCGCGGCCCGGCCGACAGCGCCGGCAGGGCGATCGGCGCTGCGCTGGCCGACATCAATCTCGCCATCATCGATCGGCACATCGGGGGAATCCGCGATATCGAGGCGGCCCGGTGGCGCATCAAGAATGGCAGCCGCAGCTGCCGGATTGCCAACTTTGGAGACCACCATGAAACTGCCAGTACAAATCACCTTTCGCGATATTGCCAAATCCGCAGCAGTGGAGGCAGCCATCCTGGAAAGGGCCGAGAGGCTGGAGCGATTTTCCGAGCACATCATGGCTTGCAAGGTGGTGGTGGGCATGATCCAGAAACACAAGCACCAGGGCAAGCTGTTCAACATCCGCGTCGACCTGACGGTGCCGGGCGCCGAGATCGTCGTCAACCGCGACAAGGCCGAGGACATCTACGTCGTCATCCGCGACGCTTTCGACGCCGTGAAGCGCAAGCTCGATGAGCATGTGCGGCGCATCCGCGGCGACGTCAAGCTGCATGAGGTCGAGGCGCACGGACGCGTCGCCCGGGTATTTGCGGAGGAAGGCTACGGCTTCATCGCCAAGCCGGATGGCAGCGAGTTTTATTTTCACCTCTACAACTGCGTTCATCCCGATTTCGATCAGTTGAAGGTCGGCGACGAAGTGGTCTTCCTCGAAGAGATGGGCGGCGACGGGATGCAGGCCAACCGCGTGAGCCGGGGCAAGCACAAGGTGCCCTGACGCGGCGGCTGCCCACTCACCAACCATCTTCACAGGAAGGCGGGCCTGACCATGAAACCCAGGATCGACGGCAGCGAGTTCGGCTCCATTACGATCGCCGGCGAGCGCATCGAGCACGACGTGCTGATCCACCTTTCCGGCGCGGTAGCGAAGCGCAAGAAGAAGCTCTCCAAGGCGGTGTATGGCACGTCGCACACCATCTCGCTCGCCGAGGCCGAGTACATTTACGAGAACGGGACCGAGCGGCTGATTGTCGGCGCGGGCCAGAACGGCATGGTGGAGCTTTCCGACGAGGCGGCGGACTACTTCGCGAAGAAGCAGGTGGCGGTCGATCTGGCGCCCACGCCGGCGGCCATCGCGCACTGGAACCAGGCCAAGGGTGCGGCGATCGGGCTTTTCCACGTGACCTGCTGACTCATGGCGCGAACGGCAATGTCGACGGACGCTGGCTCACCGATGGCAGTCAGACGCGGCTGGCGCAAGGTGCCGCTTTGGCTGGCGGTGGTGCTCGGTCTGTGGCTAAGCGCCGCCGCCGCCGCAGCGGCGGCGGACCTGGCCAGGGAACGCCAGGCGATGGTGAACGAGGTGGCGTCAATGGCGCGGGCCTTTGGCGGCGGTGCGGGCCGGGGGGCGCTGGACCCGCGCGTGCTCGCCGCGCTGGGCCGCGTGCCGCGCCACGAGTTCGTCTCCGGCGCGCTGCGTTCTTCTGCCTACGCCAATCGGCCGCTGCCCATCGGCCACGGCCAGACCATCTCCCAGCCCTACATCGTCGCCATGATGACCGACTATGCGAAAGTCGGCGCTGGCGACACGGCGCTGGAGATCGGCACCGGCTCCGGCTACCAGGCTGCGGTGCTGGCCGAGCTGGGCGTGAAGGTGTGGTCCATCGAGATCGTCGAACCACTGGCTTTGGTGGCCACCGAACGGCTGCGGCGACTCGGCTACGCCAACGTGGCGACCAAGTTCGGCGACGGCTACCATGGCTGGCCGGAGCACGGGCCCTTCGATGCCATCGTGGTAACGGCCGCCGCCAGCCACGTGCCGCCGCCGCTGCTGCGCCAGTTGAAGCCCGGCGGCCGCATGGTCATCCCCGTCGGCGCCGCGTTCCAGACGCAGCAACTGTTGTTGGTGGAGAAGCGTGACGACGGCACGGTGACGACGCGGCAGATGATGCCGGTGAGGTTCGTGCCGCTCACGGGTGGTCACTGAGGTGGCCACTGCGGCGGCCATGACCGAGCGACCGCCGCTCGTCGCCGTCGCCGTGCTCTCGGCCGCCGCGCTGGGTTACGAGGTGCTGTTGCTGCGGTTGTTCGCGATCATCCAGTGGCACCACTTCGCCTACCTCGCCATCAGCGTCGCGCTGCTGGGCATCGGCGCGGCCGGCACCTTCGTCACCCTGGCGCGGCGCCGGCTGGTGGCGCTTTATCCCTACAGTTTCAGCCTGGCCGCGGCGGCCTTCGGCGTGACCGCCGTCGCCTGCTTCGCCGTCGCCGAGCGGGTGCCCTTCAACGCCCTTGAAATCGTCTGGAACCCCGTGGAATTCCTGGGGCTTGCCGCGATCTATGGCTTGTTGTTCATCCCCTTCTTCTGCGCCGCCACGGCGCTGTGCATCGCCTACAGCCGCTTCGGCGCACACATCGCGCGGCTTTACGGCGCCGACATCCTCGGCGCGGGCCTGGGCAGCCTGGGGCTGCTGGCCGTGCTGTTTGTCCTGCACCCCGCCGACGCGCTGCGCGTGATTCTCGCGCTCGGCCTCGCGGCGGCGGCGCTGGCGGCATGGCCGGCGGCGCGGCGCTGGGCCGCCGTGCTGGCGCTCGCCGCGCTCGTCGGGCCCTGGCTGCCGCCGGCTGGAGCTCTGGGTCCGATTGCGTCTGACTACAAGGACCTGCGCCAGGCGCTGCGCGTCAAGGATGCCCATGTCGTCGCGCAGCGCAGCAGCCCGCTGGGCGTGGTGACGGTGGTGGACAGCCCGCTGGCGCCGCTGCGCCATGCGCCGGGCCTGAGCCTCAACGCCGTCGCCGGGCCGCCGCCGCAACTGGGGCTGTTCGTGGACGGCCAGGCGGCGGGCGCCGTGACCCGCTACGACGGCGGCATGGCGCCGCTCGCCTACCTGCGCGACACGACCGCGGCCCTGCCCTACCGCCTGCTGGAGCGCCCGCGCGTGCTGGTGCTCGGCGCCGGCGCCGGCACCGACGTGCTGCAGGCGCTGGTGCACGGCGCGCGGCGGGTGGATGCCGTGGAACTCGACGCGCAGGTGGCGGCGCTGGTGCAGGAGGACCTCGCCGACTTTTCCGGGCAACCGTACAGCGCCCCCGGCGTGCAGTTGCATATTGCCGAAGCGCGCGGCTTCGTCGCCGCCAGCAGTGAGCACTTCGACCTGATCCAGGTGGCGCTGCTCGATTCCTTCGGCGCCAGCGCCGCCGGCCTCGGCTCGTTGCTGGAAAGCCATCTCTACACCGTCGAGGCGCTCGACAGCTATCTGCGGCGGCTGGCTTCCGACGGGCTGCTGGCCTTCACGCGCTGGGTGGCGCTGCCGCCGCGCGACAGCCTGCGCCTCTTCGCCACCGCCAGCGCCGTGCTGGAGCGTCGCGGCGTGGCCGACCCGGGCCGGTCGCTGGCCATGATCCGCGGCTGGAGCACGACCACGCTGCTGGTGAAGAACGGTGTCTTCTCGCCGGCGGAGATCGCCGCGATCCGCGACTTTTCGCGGCAGCGTTCCTTCGACGTCGTGCATGTCCCCGGCAGCGTCGCGGCAGAGGCGAATGTCTTCAACGTGCTGGAGCATGACGACTTTTTTGCCGACGCCCAGGCGCTGCTCGGCCCGGAGCGACAGGATTTCATCGAACGCTACAAGTTCAACCTGGCGCCGGCCACCGACGACCGGCCCTATTTTTTCCATTTCCTCAAGTGGCGCACCCTGCCCGAACTGCTGGAGCTGCGCGCGCGCGGCGGGCTGCCGCCGCTGGACTGGGGCTACCCGGTGCTGGTGATGGCGCTGCTACAGGCGGTGCTGGTGAGCCTGCTGCTAATCCTGCTGCCGCTGGCGCTCGGGCAGACGCGCCAGGCCTTTGCCGCCGCGCCACGCGCGCTGCGGCGGCGCGTGGCCGTGTATTTCCTCGCGCTGGGGCTGGGCTTCATGGCGATCGAGATCCCCTTCCTGCAGCGCTTCAGCCTCTTTCTCAGCCACCCGCTCTACGCGGCGGCGGTGGTGCTGGCGGCCTTCCTCGTCTTCGCCGGACTGGGCGCGCGGTATTCCGCGCGGTTGGCGCCGACCGCGCGCTGGCCCTTCCTTGCCATCGCCGCCATCGGGCTGCTCTATGTGCTGCTGCTGCCGCCGCTGCTCGCCGCACTGATGGGGCTGGCGCAGGGCTGGAAGATCCTGCTGACGGTGCTGCTGATCGCTCCGCTGGCTTTCTGCCTCGGGTTGCCCTTCCCGTTGGGGCTAGCCGTCGTGGCCGCCCGTGCCGAGGCGCTGGTACCCTGGGCCTGGGGCATCAACGGCTTCGCCTCGGTGGTGGCGGTGCTGCTGGCGACCCTGCTGGGCATCCACTGGGGGCATTCCCTGGTGGTGCTGCTGGCCGTGGCCCTCTATGGCCTCGCCGCCTGGCAGTTTCCGCGCGCTGATAGCCGCTGAGAAGGCATTGCGCGCCGTGGGCTTTGCGGCTTTCCTTCCGCTATCGGGCGCTGCCGCGCACTTCGATGCGCACGCCATCCCGCACCTTGTCGTCGGGATGCACGATGACCCGGTCGCCCGCCTGCAGACCGTCCAGCACCTGCGCCCGCAGGCCAGAACGTTCCCCGATGCGCACCGGCTGCAGCCGCGCGCGCCCTGCGGCGATGGCGAAAACCGCCCAGCCGTTGTTGCGCCGGAACAGCGCGCTGGTGGGCACCTGTAGCACCTCGCCGGCCTCCCAGACGATGAAGCTCGCTTCCACCCGGTAGCCGTCGCCGAGGCGCTGCCAGGCGTCGCGCGGCGAGGTGACGTCGACGATGACGCGCACCCGCTGTTCTTCCACGCCGAGGGCGGAGATCTTGGTGAAGCCGGCCGGCTCCACCACCCGCACCGTGCCCTGCAGGGGCGCGCCGCCCCAGCGGTCGAGCATCACCCGGCCACCCGGCGCGATGCGCACCGCTGAATTGGAGAGCACTTCCGCCGCGACTTCCAGGGTCTCCGGGTTGCCCACCTCGATCAGGGGCTCGCCCGTCCGCACCGTGCCTTCGCTTTCGCGCAGCAGCTTGAGCACCCGGGCCGGCACGGGGGCGCGCACGCGCAGCGTTTCGGCCGCGTTGCCGGACTGCAGGCTGGCGGTGTCGGCCAGCGCGGCGCGGGCGGTGTCCCGCTGGAAGCGGGCCACATTCACGGCATGCGCGGCGGCCTGCTGGACGGCCTGGCTGCGGCTGGCGTTGCTGCGTGCCTGGTCGGCCGCTTGCGCGGACAGGAAACGGGCCGCGGCCAGGCTCTCGATGCGCAACAGTTCCTGCTGGGCCAGTTGGTCTGCCGCAGCGGCGGCGCGGGCATTCTCGCGGGCGGCGTCCAGGGCAGCCTCGGCCGCGCTCAACTGCGCCATGGCCTGGGCGCGGCTGCGTGCATCCAGCGCATCGGCGCGCACGGGTTCCAGCACGGCCAGCACCTGATCGCGTTCGACCGGGTCGCCGACTTTCAGCTCGATGCGCCGCAGATAGCCGGACACGGGAGAAGAAATCACATAACGTTCCAGCACCCGCGTCTTGCCTTCTTCCTCGACGCTGACCGCCAGCGGCCCCACGACCGCGGTGAACGCATCCACGGGCACCGCCCGCGGCATGAAGCCGTAGAACAGGCCGGCTGCCACCAGCAGGCCCAGAAGAAGCAAACCGAAGCGTCCGCGCGTCATGGTTTCATCCTAGCCGGTTTTTCATTCCCTTGTTTTCAACACCGCCACCAGATCCAGCCGGCCCAGCCGGTGCCACACCAGCAGGCCGGAAACCAGCGCGGAAACCACCACCACCGTCGCCCCCAGGGCGTAGTTGCTCGGCTCGATGATCAGGGGCAGGCGGTAGAGGTCGTTCTTGAAGGCGAGCACCAGGATGCCGCACAGCCCGACGCCGACCAGAAAGCCCAGCGGGATGGCGATCAGGGTGAGCAGCGCCAGTTCGCCGAGCAGGATGTAGGCAATCTCGCCATGGGTGAAGCCCAGCACCCGCAGGCTCGCGAGTTCCCGGCTCCGCTCGGAAAGCGCCAGGCGGGCGCTGTTGTAGACCACGCCGAAACCGATGGCGCCGGCGAGCAGGGTGGCGACCATGTTGTAGAACAGCACGAACTCGCCGATGGTGTCGTAGAAGCTCCGCACGGCGGCGGCATTGGCGATCATGCCGAGGACGCGCGGACGCTTGTGCAGTTCGGCATAGACGCTGCTTTCCATGCCCGGATCGAGATCGAGATAGGCCCCGGACACCACGTTGCCTTCGCGCAGCAAGGCGTTCAGCGAATCCTGCTGCATGTAGGCCGACACGCCGAGATATTGCTGGGTGATGCCGAGCACCGGCACTTGACGCACGGGACGGTTGCCTTCGAGTATCTCCACCGTCAGCATGTCGCCGGGCTTGACGTGCAGGATCTCGCGCGCCAGGTGGTCGGTGAGCACCACGCCGTCGGGCGGTATGCGGATCGGCTGCAGGGCGGCATTCAGCGAGCGGTGCAGTTCGCCCGCCGGCTGGATGCCGTAGATGGTCGAACGGTAGGAATAATGCTGGAAGCGCAGGATCGCCGGCACGTCGCGAAAGCCCTCGACATGGCGGATGCCCGGCACGGCCTGCAGTTCATGCAGCGCGCGGCTGCTGGTCGGCTCGATGAAAGTGACGGCGAGGTCCTCGCGCGAGGCCTGGCGGAACTGCACGTCCACCATGAAATCGATGGCGCCCTTCTGGTAGTTGCCCACCATCATCAGGCCGCAGGCGCAGGCGATGCCGAACACCGTGAGCAGCGATTTCACCGGGCGCCGCTCGATGTTGCGCAGGATCATCCGCGAGGGCTGGTTGAGCCAGCGTTGCAGGCCGATGCGCTCGAACACGGTGGCCCGGTAGATCATCGGCGTCTCGGCGCGCATGCCCTCGGCGGGCGTCAGGCGGATCGCCCGGTGCACGGCGAAAAGGGTGCCGCTCAGCGCCGCGACGGCGCTCACCGCCAGGGCGATCAGCATCACCTCGGCTTCGAGCCGATAGTCGAGGTAGGGAAAGCGGAAAGTCGTTTCCATATAGACATTGGAAAGTCCCTGGCCGAACCAGGCGCCCAGCGCCACGCCGCCCGCCACCCCGAGCAGCACCACCAGCATGATGAGCTTCACGTAGTGCCAGCCGATGGCCAGGTCGGCGTAGCCGAAGGCCTTGAGGATGGCGATCTGCTCGCGCTGCAGGGCGACCAGCCGGCCCACCACCACGTTGAGCAGGAAGGCCGCCACGCCGAGGAAGATGGCCGGGAAGATGGTGGCCGTTATCTGCAATTGATTGAGTTCCTCGCTGATGAAGCGATTCGAGAACTGGTCCTTGCGCGCGTAGGCGCCCGTGCCGCCATAAGTCCCCAGCAGCGCATCGACGTGGTCGATGACGTCCTGCACGGGCGTGCCCGGGGTCAGGCTGAGCGTCGCATTGTTGAAGGCCCCCTGCATGCCGTAGGCCGCGCCCAGCGCATTGCGCCCCATCCAGAGGACGCCGTAGCGCTTGAAGTCCGGGAACATGGAGCCGGGGGCGATCTGGTAGACATACTCGGGCGACACCGCCACGCCGACGATGGACAGTTGCTTGCGCTTGCCGTTGATGATGGCGGTGAGCTGGTCGCCCGGATTCAGCCGGTGGGCGTCGGCGAAGGTGTCGGAGACCACGACCTCGTCGGCGTTGTCGGGCTGCACCCAGCGGCCGCGCTTGAAGTGCAGGGTGTTGAGCAGGGACTCGGCGCCGTCGGGCAGGGAGAACAGCAGGCCGGTGATCGGATCGGTGAAGCCCGCCACTTCCAGCTTCACCCCGGCGCGCACCCGGGTCTCGACCCGCTCGACGCCGGGAATGGCGGCCAGCCGCGCGGCCACGGCCTCCGGCGCGCGCTTGAGGTTGACGAAGGCGTCGGCGAAGCGGTAGTCGCGATAGAAACGGTCGCGGGTGATCACCAGCGAGTCGTAGGTGGACAGCGACATCACCAGCGTCGCCACCCCGCCCATGATCACCGCCGCGATGGCCAGCACCTGGCCGCGCATGCCCCAGAGATCGCGGAACAGCTTGAGATCGAGGGCGCGCATGGGGCGGCTACCAGCTCAGTTCGCGCGCGGCCTGCCGGGTCGTGTTGGCGCGGATGTCGACGATGTGGCCGTCCGACAGGCGGATCACCCGGTTGGCCATGGCGGCGATGCCGGCGTTGTGGGTGATGAGCACCGTCAGCGTGCCCAGGGTCTGGTTGACCTTCTCCAGCGCCTCCAGCACGACCACGCCGGTCTGCGAGTCGAGCGCGCCGGTGGGTTCGTCGCAGAGCAGCACCGCCGGATTCTTGGCGATGGCGCGGGCGATGGCCACCCGCTGCTGCTCGCCGCCGGACATCTGGGCCGGGAAGTGGTCGAGGCGCTCGCCCAGACCGACCATCTGCAATGCCTCCTCGGGGCGCATCGGGGACTCGGCGATCTCGGTCACGGCCGCCACGTTCTCGCGCGCGGTCAGGCTGGGAATCAGGTTGTAGAACTGGAAGACGAAACCGACGTGCTCGCGGCGGAAGCGCGTCAAGTCCTTCTCCGTCGCCCCGGTGAGCTTGTGGTCGAGGTACCAGACTTCGCCGCTGGTCGGTGCATCGAGGCCGCCGAGGATGTTGAGCAGGGTCGACTTGCCGCTGCCGGACGGGCCCAGCAGCACCACCACTTCGCCGGCGGCCAGTTCGAGATCGATGCCGCGCAGCGCCTGCACCTCCACCTCGCCCATCCTGTAGACTTTGGTCAGCCCCCGCGCGCTGAACACACGACCGCCGCCGACCACAAGCCTCGGCACACGACCACCCGCCGCCGGAACCGCGCCTGCCGCATAACCGGACGCTTCATTCATCGCCTTTCGCCTCCCACCTGATTGTGGCAGAACTTCTGCTGTCCGGAAGGGGTGGGTATTCCTGTCCAATGAGGTGTGAGACTGAAGAGCTTGTGCATGCCCTTTGTCTCTGCGTGGTCTATGATTAGGTTGCGAGTTTGTCCATCAATGCCTAAAAAAGGGGGTTGCCATGACCAACATCTCACAATCGGCCGGTGTCGGGTTTCGCCCCATTCGCCGCGACCAGTTGCACCCTGAGCGCGTGCATGACACTTACAAGCTCCGGCACAAGCTGGCCGAGCCGACGGTTTGCCCGGAGTGCGGAGCCGTCTATCATGCCGGGCGCTGGCAATGGAGCGCCAGGCCGGTGGGTGCGAAGGAGGCTCTTTGCGCCGCCTGTCAGCGCATCCGTGATCGTTTCCCGGCCGGCTTCGTCGAGGTTGGCGGCAGCTTCTTCGCCGAGCACAAGGCCGAGCTGATGAGCCTGCTGCGTCGCCGTGAGGAGAAGGAAAAGGCGGATCGCCCGCTTGCTCGCATCATGGCCGTCGCGGACACCGCGGACGGCGTGCTCGTCACCACGACGGATCTTCGTTTGGCGCGCGACCTGGGCGAGGCCTTGCACCGTGCCTATCAGGGCGATCTGGAGCTCCACTACAACGAGGGGGAGAGCCTGTTGCGCGTCCACTGGCGGCGCCAACTGTAGTTTTCCGCGGCTATTCAGGAGTCGAAGATGAAGATTACGATCAGTGTCATCAAGGCCGACATCGGTTCCATCGGCGGCCATGTCGCCCCGTCGCAAAAACTGCTCCAGAGCGTGCGCGAGACGGTGGATCATCTGGGCGAGGGTTTGTTGCTGGACAGCTTCATCAGCCACACCGGCGACGATATCGCGATCCTGATGACCCACACACGCGGCGTTGGCGACACGGCGATCCATCGGCTGGCCTGGGACGCCTTTGTCACGGCGACCGAGGTGGCCAAACAGCAGGGCTTGTATGGCGCCGGGCAGGATCTGCTGAAGGACGCCTTCTCCGGCAACGTGCATGGCATGGGGCCGGCGGTGGCCGAACTGGAATTCGACGAGCGGCCGAACGAGCCTTTCCTGTTTTTCGCCGCCGACAAGACCGATCCCGGCGCCTTCAACCTGCCGCTCTACCTCGCCTTCGCCGACCCGATGAACACGCCGGGGCTGATTCTCGCGCCTAATCTAGCCAAGGGCTTCCGCTTCGTCATCATGGATGTCGCCTGCACGGAGGAGGACCGGATCATCGAGCTGGTCGCGCCCGAGGAGATTTACGACATTGCCGCCCTGCTGCGCGATGCCGAGCGCTACGTCGTCGAGTCGGTGTGGTCGCGCGCCACCGGCGAGCAGGCTGCCGTCATATCGACCTCCCGGCTGCACAACATCGCGGGCAAATACACCGGCAAGGATGACCCGGTGATGCTGGTGCGCGTGCAGATGAGTTTCCCGGCGACCGGCGAAGTGCTCGCCCCCTATGCCATCGGTCATTTCGTCGCCGGCGGCATGCGCGGCTCGCACCAGATGCCGCTGATGCCGGTGCAGCAAAACTGCGGCACCAGCTACTTCGACGGTCCGCCGCTGATCAGTTGCGCCGCCTTCGCCATGCACGGAGGCAAGCTGACGGAGAGTCTGGATTGTTTCGCTCACCCCTTCTGGAACAGCGTGCGCGACAACGTTGCCGCCAAGGCCATGGACATGCGCCGGCAAGGCTTCTTCGGCGCGGCGATGCTGCCCATGTCGGAGCTCGAATACACGGGAATCATGGACAAGCTCAAGACGCTGGACGGGCGGTTCCGCCTGCGTAATTGAGCGTTGCATGTCGGCTGATCATGTGGCTGCGGGCGCGCGGGATGCGCTGGATGGCCGCGCGGCCATGCTGCGGGACATCCGGGAAGAGGTCGCCTACACCCGCCACGAAATCGGCAAGGACGCACTCGACGCGCAGGTGATGGCGGTCATCGCCCGGGTGCCGCGCGAGCAGTTCATTCCGGCGCCGGGTCGTTTCCATGCCTTTGCCAACGGCCCGGTGCCGATCGGCCACGGCCAGACCATCTCGCAGCCCTACATCGTCGCCCTGATGACCGACCTGCTCGCAGCGCGGCCCGACAGCGTCATCCTGGAAATCGGCACCGGCTCGGGCTATCAGGCGGCGGTGCTGGCGGAGGTTGTTCGCCAGGTCTATAGCGTCGAAATCATCGGTGCGCTGGCGGAGTCGGCCGGCGCGCTGCTGGCGCGGCTCGGCTATGCAAACGTGATGGTCAGGCATGCCGACGGCTACCAGGGCTGGGCGGAGCACGCCCCCTTCGACGGCATTCTCGTGACGGCCGCCGCGCCGCACGTTCCGCCGCCGCTGATCGAACAGCTGAAGCCGGGCGGGCGGCTCGTGATTCCGATCGGCCTGCCGGGCCACGTCCAGCAGTTGAAGGTCATCGAAAAACTCGCGGATGGCACCGCCCGCAGCCGGGACGTGCTGCGGGTCGCCTTCGTTCCTCTGACCGGGGCGTTGCGTTAGCATTCGCCCCCTCATGCGTATCGAACAACTTCAGCGGCGCCTGCGGGACAGCGTCGCCAAGCCCTGTCACGCGGAGCGCGTGCTGCGCGCCTGGCTGCAGGCCCGGCCGCTCGACAGCGGCCCGGTGCCTGCCGACCAGTATTTCCCCTTGCCGGTGCGCGATGCCTTGCCCGCCATTGCGGCGGAATTGGCGGCGCTGACGCGCCTGCGTTCCGAGCAGGTCGGCGCGGATGGTTCCGCGCGCCTGCTGGTCGAACTGGCCGATGGGCAGACGGTGGAAAGCGTGCTGCTGCCGAACGACGGCGTGTGCGTGTCGACCCAGGTCGGCTGTGCGATCGGCTGCGTGTTCTGCCTGACGGGGCAAGACGGACTGTTGCGTCAGCTCGGCAGCGCGGAGATCGTCGCCCAGGTAGTGCTGGCGCGGGCGCGGCGCACGGTCAAGCGGGTCGTGTTCATGGGCATGGGCGAGCCGGCCCACAATCTGGATAGCGTGCTCGAAGCCATTGAACTGCTGGGCACGGCAGGCGGCATTGGCCACAAGAATCTGGTCTTTTCCACCGTTGGCGACCGGCGCGTGTTCGACCGGTTGCCGCGCGGCCCGGTCAAGCCGGCGCTGGCGCTGTCGCTGCATTCGACCGACGCCGCGTTGCGCGCGCGCCTGCTGCCGCAAGCGCAACGCATCGACCCGGCCGAACTGGTCGAACTGGCCGACGGCTACGCCCGCGCCACCGGCTACCCGATCCAGTACCAATGGACGTTGCTCGATGGCGTCAACGACAGCGACGCAGAGCTGGACGGCCTCGTCCGGTTGCTGCAGGGCAAATACGCGGTGATGAACTTCATTCCCTACAACGCCGTCGCCGGCCGCGCTTTCCGCCGCCCCACTGCAGAGCGTGCGGCGGCGATGTCGCTGCATCTCTATCGCCACGGCATTCTGACCAAGTTGCGCCAGTCGGCCGGGCAGGACATCGACGGCGGCTGCGGGCAGTTGCGGGCGCGGGCCGCCGGTCTGGCGCCGCGCCGTTAGCGATTGAAGTATTCGCGCGCCTGGTGCAGCACGCGGACGATATGGATTATGTTGCTGCTGGCGCGATAGACGATGGTGTAAGGAAACCGCCGCAAAACGCATTCGCGCGTCCCCGGTCTGCCCGGACGATGCAGCACAGGCCGAGTTGCGAGCTTTTCGACGGCGCTGAAAATAGCCTCTTGCGCCATTTCGGCCACATGCGGAGATGCCGTTTCGGCGTAGTAGGTGACAATCAGCTCACGGTCGCGCTCAGCGCGAATCGACCACTCAAGCCGCTTGGGCATATCGTTTTTTCAAACGGACCATCTGCTCCCGAGCGTGTTTGACAACTTCCTCGTGGCTGAGCACCCGTCCCGCCTCGATATCCTCCAGCCCCAGCCGCACCTGTTCGTCATACCAGGCGTCATATGCGGCGCGTTGCGCGGCGGCGGTTTTCTTGGGTTCGGCTTTCATGGCTGGCTCCCTTGGCGGGCGAAATCTGGTGGTCGGATCATGGTAGCGCAAAATGGAGCGAAGCAGAGTTTCAGCGCAAGCTAATGCCCGCGATAGCGGGCGTTATGCCGAAACTAAAAGTCGGCGCTGGCGGGACGGCGTTTAGCTGGCTCGCCGCAACCACGGGGACGGCGCGACGACTCTGGCACAATCATGGCATTCCATCCTTACAGGCGCGGACAGGTATAAATCATGAAATTTGTTGTCAGAAGTTTTTTTAGGGCACTGCGGGTGGTGATTGGCCCGTGCATGCTGCTGTGGGAATTCGTCACGCGACCCAAGGGTCTGGTGCGTCCGCCGGCGCTTCAGCAGCAGGTCGGTCAGGAATGCCGGAACCTCACGCTGTATCAATTCAAGACCTGCCCGTTCTGCATCAAGGTGCGGCAGGCAATGCGCCGCCTGTCACTCAACATCGAATGCCTGGATGCGCAACATCATCAGGGCAATCGCGACGATCTGGAGCGCGGTGGCGGGCAAGTCAAGGTGCCCTGCCTGAAAATCACCGACGCGTCCGGCGCCAGCGAATGGCTTTATGAATCCAGGAAGATCATCGAGTATCTGCGCGGACGCTTTTGACCTCATCCGTGCCGCCGGTAGATTCGGTTTCGACCAGATCACGGTAGGCATGCCATGAGGCATGGCCGAGCAGTGGGGCAACAAAAATGAGGCCAAGGAAACCCATCAGCAGGCTGGCCGCGCCCGTCCAGGCAATGATCGCGGCCCACATTGCCATGGCTCCGGGGTTCTTCAGCAGCACCTGAATGCTTGCCAGGGCCGCCGTAATGGCATCGCTGCGCCGGTCAATCATCAGCGGAATCGCGATGATGCTGATGGAAAAGGCAAGCAAGGCAAAAATGGCTCCGACCACCAGCCAGAGGAAAAGAAATCCGTAGTTTTCGGGCGCCGCCAACTGGATCAGCAGGCTTTTGATATCAGGCATTGAACCGGAGAAAAACATGGCGAACGTGACCAGCGACGCTCTCGCCCAGACGAGAAAGATCACGATCAACACCAGCGAAAAAAGACCGAGGTTGGCGCTGTTGTCTTTCCAGGCCGTCAGGGTGGGCCACAGCGCGCAGCCTGCACCCATTTCTCTGCGCCGGCTGATTGCGCAGATGCCGATGGTAAGCGCCGGACCGAGGAGCAGGAAGCCGGCGGTCACTGCGGCCAGGTAGGCCGGTTCGCCACGCAGAACATAGGCAAGGAAGAATCCCATGAATGCAAAACACCCGCCGTAGAACAGGCTCGGGCCGGGACAGGCGCGTAGATCGGCCAGTCCCCGCCTGATCCAAAGAAAAGGCGCCGCCGGGTCGATCGTGCGTATCCGCGGTATGGGGCTGTTCTGACGGCTCATCGATTTATCCGGCCATGGTTTGGGCGACGGGAGGCCATCAGTTCTCCTCCGGCACCATCTTGATCGCCCCGCAGGGGCATTCGGTGGCGCAGATGCCACAGCCCTTGCAGTAGTCGAGGTTGAACTTGAAGCGTTTGCCCGGACCGAGTTTGATGACCGCGTTGTCGGGGCAGACGCCGTAGCAGTTGTCGCACTCGAAGCAGTTGCCGCAGGACATGCAGCGGCGCGCCTCGAACAGCGCGTTGCTTTCGTCCAGTCCGCCCAGCACTTCGTCGAAGGTGGACTGGCGGCGGATGATGTCGAGCACCGGCCGCACGGTTTTCGGTGCGTCGGAGTAGTACCAGGGGTTCATGCGTTCGAAGGTGGCCAGTTCATGACGGGGTGGTGGCGTCCAGGTCTCGCCGGAGAGCCAGGCATCGATGGCGCGCGCGGCCAGCTTGCCGTGGCCGACCGCCACCGTGACGGTGCGCTCCAAGCCTGCCATGTCGCCCCCGGCGAAAACGCCGGGGTGGCCGGTCATCATGCCGGCGTCGACCTCGATCAGGCCCTTGTTCACGACCAGTCCCGGCACGTTTTCCAGCAGGGAGAGGTCGGCGTCCTGGCCCAGCGCCAGCACCACCGAGTCGGCCGCGATGCGCTCGAACTCGCCGGTCGGCTGCGGGAAGCCTTTGTCGTCGAGCGCCATCTTTTCGACCATGATGTCGCCGCCGTCTTCACTCATGCCGGCCTCCTTGATGGTCGTCAGCCATTTGATGGAGATGCCCTCCTGCAGCGCTTCTTCGACCTCGAAGGGATGCGCCGGCATCTGTTTGCGGGTGCGGCGATAGACGATGATCGCCTCTTCCGCGCCGAGGCGTTTCGCGGTGCGCGCCACGTCGAGGGCGGTGTTGCCGCCGCCGTAGACGACGACCTTGCGGCCGAGCAGCGGCGTGGACTCGCCTTCCATGCCGCGCAGCACCGCGACGGCGTCGAGCACCTTGCAGGCGTCACCGGCGGGAATGTAGGCGCGCTTGGCGATGTGCGCGCCGACGCCGAGGAACACGGCGTCGAAGCCGTCCGCCAGGGCTTTTCGCACATCGGTGACCTTGCTTTGCAGATGAATTTCCACACCGAAGTCGGTGAGCCGCTTGATTTCGGCGTCGAGCACTTCGCGCGGCAGGCGGTATTTTGGAATGCCGAAGCGCAGCATGCCGCCGGCGAGCGGTGCGGCTTCGTGGATCACCGCCTGGTGGCCCAGGCGCGTCAGATGATAGGCGGCGGACAGGCCGGCCGGGCCGGAACCGACGACCAGCACGCGGCGGCCGGTGGCGGCGGCGGGCGGGGAGAACTGCCAGCCCTGCTTGTTGGCCTCGTCGCCGAGAAAACGTTCGACCGAATTGATGCCGACGGCCGAGTCGACCTGCTCGCGGTTGCAGGCGCCCTCGCAGGGGTGATAGCAGACGCGGCCCATGATGGCGGGCATTGGGTTGTTCTCGACCAGCGAGCGCCAAGCTTTTTCATATTTGCCGCTCTCGGCATGGAACAGCCAGTCCTGGATATTTTCACCCGCCGGGCAGGCGGCGTTGCAGGGCGGCAGCCGGTCGATGTACTCGGGGCGCAGGGTGCGCCACGAGCCGGTGCGGTTGGCCAGCGAGGAACCGGGGTCGAGGGTGATGGCGAAGGGCTTGTCCATTACAGGCTTTCCAATAGCTTGTACTTACGGATATTGCGGTCGGCCTGCGCCTGCAGTTGGGCGATCACACCCACTTTGGGCTGCTGTCCGAACAGGTGCGCATAACGCTTCTGCGGCTTCAGATAATCCTCCACCGGCAGCGGGCGCCGTATCGCCAGCACCGACTTTATTTCGCCGTGCTCGGCCTCGAACACCGGGAAGATGCCGGTTTCCTTGGCCAGCCGCGCCATCTTGATGGTGTCGTGGGAGGCATGACCCCAGCCGAGCGGGCAGGGGACGAGGATGTGGAGGTAACGCGCGCCGCGGATTTCCATGGCGCGCCGCACCTTGGCTTCCAGATCGCGCAGGTCGGCCACGGTGGCGGTGGCGACATAGGGAATGTCGTGGGCCAGCGCGATGGCCGGCAGAAACTTGCCCTGGCCGAAGACGTTGCCGGGTGCGGGCCCGACCGCCGGCGTGGTGCTGGTGCGCGCGGCGGCAGGCGTGGCGCTTGATCTCTGCACCCCCGTGTTCATGTAGCCGCCGTTGTCGTAGCAGATGTAGAGCACGTCGTCGTTGCGCTCGAACATGCCGGACAGGCAGCCGAAGCCGATGTCGGTGGTGCCGCCGTCGCCGCCCTGGGCGACCACGCGCACGTCATGGCGGCCCTTGACCTTCAGCGCCGCGGCGATGCCGGTAGCGACCGCCGCCGTGTTGCCGAAGAGGGAATGGATCCACGGAATCTGCCACGAGGTCTCGGGGTAGGGCGTCGAAAATACTTCGAGACAGCAGGTGGCGTTGGCGGCGATGAGCTGGCCGTTGGTCGCCTCCATCGCGGCGTCGATGGCGTAGCGCGCGCCGAGCGCCTCGCCGCAACCCTGGCAGGCGCGGTGGCCGGAGTTGATTGAATTGAAGCGTTTGCTGCTGGACTGCACGCTGCGCTCTTCGGGCGGCAGCAGGCGGTTGCCGACGGTGAAGGTGCCGGTCTGGTAGAACTTTACGGGTTGGAAGCTCATCGCCATGCCCCTCAGTAATTGCGCGCGCCGATGACGCCGACATCGCGCAGCAGTGCTTCGGCCACCGGGCCGCTCTTGCGGTGGGCCTTTTCGCGTTCGAGCTGCTTGTTGACGACCTTCCAGTCGAGGTCAAGGAAGGTCACCGGCTCGATGTTGTCCATGGCCGCCTTGCGGAACACCGCATGCAGCGACTTCTTGGTGATGGCGCGGCCGCCGAGCCCGGCGATCACGGTGTAGCCCTTGAGCCCCATGCCGGTGACGGCCATGCGCACATTGGTCGCGACAATGCCGCCGATGCCGATGGCCAGGCTCTTTTCGAGCACCACGAAACGCTTGCAATGCGCGAGGGCCGCCGCGACGGCGGCGAGCGGGAAGGGCCGGAAACAGGTGATGCCGAGCACGCCGATCTGGTGACCATCCGCGCGCATCTCATCCACCACGTCCTTGATGGTGCCGAGCACCGAGCCCATGGCGATGATGATGGTCTCGGCGCCCGCGGTGCAATAGCCGTGCAGCAGCCCGCCGGAATCGCGGCCGAACACCGCCTTGAACTCGGCCGCGTAGGCGGGAATCAGCGTCAGTGCTTCCTGCTGCTTGGCATGGGCAAGGTAGCGCACTTCCATGAAGGCTTCGGGGCCGACCATCGCGCCGATCGACACCGGTTCGGCCGGATCCAGCACCTGACGCGGCGCGTAGGGCGGCAGGTAGGCGTCGACCTGTTGCTGCGTCGGCATATCGACGCGCTCGACGGCATGCGTCAGGATGAAGCCGTCCATGCAGACCATGATCGGCAGCGACAGTTCCTCGGCCAGCCGGAAAGCCTGGATGTGCAGGTCCAGCGCTTCCTGGTTGGACTCGGCGAACAGTTGCAGCCAGCCCGAGTCGCGCTGCGACAGGGCGTCGGAATGGTCGTTCCAGATATTGATCGGGGCGCCGATGGCGCGGTTGGCCACCGTCATGACGATTGGCAGGCCGAGGCCGGAGGCGTTATAGACCGCCTCGACCATGTACAGCAAGCCCTGCGAGGCGGTAGCCGTGTAGCTGCGCGCGCCCGTGGCCGCTGCGCCAATCGCCACCGACATGGCGGCGAATTCGGATTCGACGTTGATGAATTCGCAGTCGCTGAGTGAACCATCCTTGACCATTTCGCCCAGCGCCTCGACGATGTGGGTCTGCGGCGAGATCGGATAGGCGCAGATCACCTCGGGGCGGCACAGCGCCACCGCTTCCGCGACGGCGCGGGAACCTTCGATTTGTTTAAGCATGCTCGGTGACCTCGCTGTCCGCCGCCATTGACTGCCGCACAATCTGGTAAGCCTCGGTCGCCGCCGCGCTATTGTCGGCGGCCAACTTGCCGGCGAAGCGTTCCCCGATGGCCTTGAGCACCGATGCCAACTGGATGACGCCCGATATTGCGGCAAAGCCGCCGAGCAGCGGCACGTTCGGCACCGGGCGGCCGACATGTTTCAGCGCCAGTTCGGTGGCGGACACGGTGCACAGGCGCGCCGGGTTCCAGGCGCTGGCCAGATCGGCCAGCCCCAACTCCGCAAAACTCTTGTTGGTGTTGATCAGAATGTAGCCGTCGTTCTTCAGCCCGGCGAAGATGTCGACCTGGTGCAGCAGGGTCGGGTCCTGGATGATGATCGCGTCGGGCGCCATGATCGGCTCGCGCAGGCGGATTGCCCGGTCGTCGATGCGGCAGAACGCCACCACCGGCGCGCCGGTGCGCTCGGAACCGAAACTGGGAAAGGCCTGGGCATGCCGTCCCTCGTTGAAGGCGGCGACCGACAACATCTCCGCCGCCGTGACCACCCCCTGGCCGCCCCGGCCGTGAATGCGAACCTGGAACATGTTTTCTCCTAAGCCAACTGCATGATCTGGTTGAGGCAGGTGCGGACCTCGGCGAAAGGCCCGTCGGACAGCCGTTTCAAGGGATGGAGCGAGGCACCGCGCACGCGCCAGTCGAAGGATTTGGGCTGGTGACAAAGCACATAGCTGGTCTTGCCGGATTTCTTTCCCGTCGCAGCTCCAGCGGCGATGGCGAAGGGGTTGTCGGCGTTGTATTCGGCAGTGGTCATGGGCAGGCCGATGACCAGGGAGGTGCGCTCGTTGAAGGCGCGGGGGGAAAGCACCAGAAAGGGATGTACGTCGCGCATCTCGCGTCCGGCCTGGGGGTTGCAGTCGATCCAGATGATTTCCTGACGGTCCGGCACCCAAGGGGTGCGCGGGGTTCGCGCGGCCGTGCTCACCACCGTTCGGCCCCCAGCGCCGCTGCGGCCATGGCCTCGCCGCCGTGGCGTTCGGGGTCAAAGCGGGCCAGCCGCTGCTCCAGCGTAAGCGGGGCGGCCGCTTCGGGGGTAATGACCACACGCCCATCCTCAACCTTCACGCGCACCCGCTGGTCGGCGCGCAGTTGCGCCGCCCGCGCCACCGCCGCCGGTAGACGGACGCCGAGATTGTTGCCCCACTGCTTGATGTCGAGAACCGCTTCGGCCATGTCGAAAAACTCCCGTTGAATGTGTCTATACGGAGTCTATACGCCAGCGGGGGCAGGGTCAAGTTATGGTTATTGGCTGAACAGGCGCGAGCGGGATTTCTATCAGTGAACGTCAGGCGAAGGATTTTCTTACAGATTTAAGTATGAAACTTCAATCTGTAAGGCTGGCTGCCGCCAAGCGCGCGGCGCGCAATATTCCGAGCGCCGCCTCGAAGTCAAAGGTGTCGATGCGGGCGAGCAGTTCCTGTGCAGCGGGGAAACCGGCACGCAACAGCGGCGCGGCGTCCCGCGCCACCTCGCCCGCTGCCACGTCGCCGATGGCGAGCAATGCCTCCAGTTGGTCGAGCACCCGCCGCAGCGCCGCCGGATCGGGCGGCACGGTGTCGGGTGTCGGCGGGATGTCTGGCGCCGGCAGGGCGGCGGCCAGACTCATGATTTCGCGGCCGACGGCGTCCATGGCGGCGCCGAGTGCGGCGTCGGGAAGCGCTGCCGCCGGGTTTGCCTTGAGCATTGCTTCCAGCCGTGCCGCCGCTTGCGACAAGCGCACGGCGCCCAGCGTGGCCCCCGTGCCCTTGAGGGTGTGCGCCAGGCGTTGCGCGGCGACCGGGTCGCCGGCCGCCAGATGATCAGCCAGCCGGGTCATGTCGGCGACGTGCGCCGCGACAAAGCGGTGCAGCAACCCCAGGTATTTGTCGACCTTGCCGTTCAACATGGCCAGTCCGGCCTCGGCATCGAGGCCAGGCACGCCGGCCAGGGTGGTCAGCGCCGCCGTTGTGAAAGTCGGCGCTGGCGGAACGGCGCCTCCACCCTCTCCCCGGCCCTCCCCCGTCAAGGGGGAGGGAGAAGAACGCAGCCCCTCGCCCCTCGCGGGAGAGGGGTTGGGGAGAGGGGGAGCAGGGGACAGCGGCTGCGGCAGCCATTTCAGCAGCGCCGCATACAGCGCGGTGGGCTCGACCGGCTTGGCGATGAAGTCGTTCATGCCCGCCGCCGCCGCGCCGCGCCGATCCTCGTCGAAGGCGTTCGCCGTCATCGCCAAGATGGGGATGTCCTGCCAGCGGGGCAGGGCGCGAATCGCGCGGGTGGCCTCCAGGCCGTCCAGATTGGGCATCTGGATGTCCATCAGCACCAGCGCGTAAGCCTGATCGCGCGCCATCTCCAGCGCCTCCCGGCCGTCTTCCGCCGTGTCGACCGCCAGCCCCACGCCATGCAGCAGTTCCATGGCGACTTCGCGGTTGATGGGGTTGTCTTCGGCCAGCAGGATCCGCATCCCGCTGCAATAGTGGCGCAACTGCGTCTCGGCATTGACGGCATCCGCATCTCCCGGCGCGGCTGGCATGGCGGGCATGGCGGGCATGATGCCGTGGCCGCGCCGCAAACGGGCGGTGAACCAGAAGCTGCTGCCGACGCCCGGCGTGCTCTCCACCCCGGCGTCGCCGCCCATGATTTGCGCCAGCCGCCGGGTGATGGCGAGGCCGAGGCCGGTGCCGCCGTACTGGCGGGTGGTGGTGGTGTCGACCTGTTCAAAGGCCTGGAACAGGCGGTCGAACTTGGCGGCGTCGATGCCGACGCCGGTGTCCTGCACGGTGAAGCGCACCAGCAGTTCGTCGCCGTCCTCTTCCAGCAGGCTGGCGGAGAGGCTGATCGTGCCCTGTTCTGTGAATTTGACGGCGTTGGCGGCGTAGTTGAGCAGGGCCTGGCGCAGCCGGGTGGGGTCGTCGGCAAGCCACGCGGGCACCTGGTCGTCATCCACGGTGACGGTGAGCCCCTTGGCCTGGGCCGCGTCAAGGATCATCGAGCGCACATGGTCGAGCACGGCGGAGAGGGCAAAGTCGCTTTGTTCGAGTTGCAGCTTGCCGGCCTCGATCTTGGAGATGTCGAGGATGTCGTTGATGATGGCGAGCAGATGCCGCCCGGCGCTGTCGACCTTGGCCAGACGGTCATCCTGTTCGGGCGTGGCTCCGGCGCGGCGCAGCAGGTGGATGAGGCCGAGGATGGCGTTCATCGGCGTGCGAATCTCATGGCTCATGTTGGCGAGGAACGCGCTCTTGGCCCGGTTGGCGGCCTCGGCCTGGGTCTTGGCGATGGTCAGCTCGGCGGTGCGCAGCAGCACCAGTTCTTCAAGATGGTGGCGATGCCGGTCGAGTTCCGCGCCGAGGCGTTTTTTCTCGGTGACGTCTTCCTTCACCGCGACATAGTGGCTGATGCGTCCGTTGGGCTGGCGCAAGGGTGTGATGGAGGCGAATTCGACATATTCGCCGCCGTCCTTGCGCCGGTTGATGAGTTCGCCCTTCCATGGTTGGCCGCGGGTCAGCGCGTCCCACATCTCCACGTAGGTCGCCGGCGGCGTCTTGCCAGATTGCAGCATGCGCGGGTTCTGGCCGAGCAGTTCCCCGGCCGCATAGCCGCTTACCTCGGTGAAGGCGGCGTTGATGTATTCGATCCGGGCGTCGAGACCGGTGATGACGATGCTCCCCGGACTTTGCTCGACGGCCTGGGCGAGTTTGCGCAGGGCCAGGTTGGCCGCCCGTTCGGCGCTCTGGTCGCGGAACACCAGCACCACGCCGGTGACCGGGGCGTCCGGGTCGCTTTCGTCGCGAATCGGCGCGCCGCTGTCGGCGATGGGCAGCTCGCGGCCGTCGCGCGCGACAAGCAGGGTGTGGTTGGCCAGGCCGACGATCCGTCCTTCGCGCAACACCTTCTGCATCGGGCTTTCGACCGGCTGGCGCGTCTCCTCGTTGATGATGACGAAGACTTCTTCGAGCGGCCGGCCGCGCGCTTCCGCGAGCATCCAGCCGGTCAGGCGCGCGGCCACCGGGTTGAGGAATTCGATGCGACCCGCTGCATCGGTGGCGATCAGCGCGTCTCCGATGCCGGTGAGGGTGGCGCGGAAGCGCTGTTCGAGGCGTTCGATGGCGCGCCCCTGCGCCACCTGCACGCGCGCCGCGCGCAACTGCTGGCGATGCCAGACGCTGTAGAGCAGCGCGTCGGCGGCGCCAATCGCCAGCAAAATCATGGCGAGAGCAGACACGCCCAGTTGCCGCAGGCCGGCCGTTATCTCGGCCCGGTCGACCTTGGCCAGCAGCATCCAGGGCGTGCCGGCGACCGGCCGGGCGGCGAGCAGCACCGGCGTCTCGCCATAGTCGGGGCCGGCATAGACGCCGGGGCCGTGGCGCAGCGCCTGGACGGCGGGCCGCTGCGTCTGGTCCATGGGGGTGGTGAGGCTCATCGGCGCGCCCTGGCCGTGATGGACGCCGGTGAGATGCATCACGTGGTCGCCGTCGCGGCGCACCAGCACGATCTCGCCGCTGGTGGAAGGCCGCGGCCAGTCCTTGATCAGCGGCAGCAGGCCTTTCTCGGTGTTGACGCTGTAGAGCAACAGGGCCGCAGGCGTCCGATCGAGGGTATCCGGGTTGCGCACCGCGGCGAGAAAGCCGAGGTGAACGACGCCGTCGGGATGCCGGTGCAGGTCGAGCAACAGGGGCGCGGATTGCCGGAGCGCCTCGGGAATCAGGGGGCGCAACGCCGCCGCGGCGTGGCCGGACTCGCCCACGCCCAGCAGCTTCCGGCTGTCCGGGGCGAACAATTCGATGGCGTCGGATTGTTCGATTCGCTGCAGGGTTTCAAGTCGGCCGCGCACGCGCCGCTCCAGCTTGGGGTCGCCGGTTTTCAGCCAGTTTTCGATGTCCTCGGCGAACGCGACCGTGCCGGCGGTAATCTGTACCAGCGCGCTGTTGTAGGCCAGCCAGTCCTCCACCTGCCGCGCCTTGAGCGCGGCCACCGCCGTCAGTTCTTCATGCTTGTTCCGCATGAGGTCGTCGGCCAGCGCCCGATAGAGGAAGGCCCCGGCGGCGGTGATCGCCAGCGAGAAGGCGACAAAGAGCGCCAGCAGCGTGCCGCTGCGGGGAGCGGGTGGGGAGTCAGGCATCGTCATGGCGTCTGGCGATGGTGACGAAGGCGTCGAAGCCGGCAAGGAAGGCGTCGGTGACGTCCGGATCGAAATGTGTGCCGCGCCCGGCGGCGATGATGTCCCGCGCTTCATCGAAAGGCAGCGGTTTCTTGTAAACCCGCCACGAAATCAGTGCATCGAAGACATCGGCCAGCGCCATGAGGCGGGCCGCGGGCGGAATCGCCTCGCCCGCCAGTCCGTCCGGATAGCCGCTGCCGTCCCATTTCTCGTGATGCCAGCGGGCGATTTCCTTGGCCAGCATGAGGAAGGGCAGTGGATCGCCGCTTGCCCCTTCGGCGCGTTCGATGGCGTCCGAACCCAGTTTGGCGTGGGTTTTCATGATGCGCCACTCATCGATGTTGAGACTGCCGGGCTTGAGCAGGATGTTGTCGGGGATGCCGACCTTGCCGATGTCGTGGAGTGGCGCGGAACGGGTCAGCAGTTCGATGTTGCGCCCGGACAGGAAGGCGGCGAAACGCGGGTGCTGCCTGAGTCGCTCCGCCAGCAGGCGCACATAGGACTGGGTGCGCAGGATGTGGTTGCCGGTTTCCGGGTCGCGGGTCTCGGCGAGGTTGGCCAGCGCCATGATGCTGACCGACTGGATACGCTCGTTCTCGGCCATGCGCCGGGCGATCTCGGCATCGAGGAAGGCGTTTTGATCCTTCAGCCAGTCGTGCGCGCGTTTCAGTTCGAGTTGGGTCTTGACGCGGGCCAGCACGATGGGCGGCGAGTAGGGCTTGGCGATGTAGTCGGCGGCGCCCAGTTCGAGACCGCATTGTTCGGCGGCGACATCGGCAAGGGCGGTGAGAAAAATGACCGGGATGTCACGGGTAACCGGGTCGGCCCGCAGCCGGGCGAGAACCTCATAACCGTCCATCTCCGGCATCATCACGTCTAGCAGGATAAGTTCGGGGCGGGGCTCCTGCAGGGCATAACGCAGGGCGACGCGGCCCGAGTGGGCGGCCTTTACCCGGTAGCCGGCATCACGCAACAGCCCGCTCAGCACCGCCAGATTTTCTGGCAGGTCATCGACGATCAGCAGCGTTGCCGTGTTCATGGCGGCCCGATTTGCGGGGGGGGGGCATGCCGGCCGGTTCGCGGTTCATGGCGCCATCTTAGGCTATTGCTTTGGTTTTGTGAATGACTTGCTGGTGCTGCCGAGACTGATGTTTTCTGCTGCGAAGCAGCATGCCGCCTTGTGTAGAATCGAACAACAAAAACATCACAGCGCTCAACAGGAGGAGACATCACCCATGGCCGACCAAGACAACGGGGCGTCCCGCGACGCCGACAGCCAGGAAACGCGCGAATGGCTGGACGCGCTCGAAGCAGTCATCGAACAGACCGGCCCGGAGCGCGCGCATTATCTGATCGAGCGCCTGATCGAGCTGGGTCACCGCGCTGGCATCAATCTTCCCTATTCGGCCAATACCGACTACATCAACACCATACCCGTAGACCGCCAGCCGCTGGCGCCAGGCGACTACGCCATCGAAAACCGCATTCGCTCGTATGTGCGCTGGAACGCGCTGGCGATGGTGCTGCGCGCCAACCAGGGCGGTTCCAATCTTGGCGGCCACATCGCCAGTTTCGCCTCGGCGGCGACGCTCTATGACGTCGGCTTCATCCATTTCTGGCATGCGCCGACCGAACAGCACGGCGGCGACTTGATCTTCGTCCAGGGGCACTCGGCGCCCGGCATCTATGCCCGCGCTTTTCTGCTCGGCCGCCTGACCGAGGATCAGCTCGACGGCTTTCGCCAGGACGTGGATGGCCAGGGGCTGACCTCGTATCCGCACCCCTGGCTGATGCCGGACTTCTGGCAGTTTCCGACGGTGTCGATGGGCCTCGGCCCGTTGCAGGCGATCTACCAGGCGCGTTTCATGAAGTACATGCACGACCGTGGCCACATCGACAATACCGGCCGCAAGGTCTGGGCCTTCATGGGCGACGGCGAGATGGACGAGCCCGAGTCGATGGGTGCCATCGGCATGGCCGGGCGCGAGAAGCTCGACAACCTGATCTTCGTGGTGAACTGCAATCTGCAGCGCCTCGACGGCCCGGTGCGCGGCAACGGCAAGATCATCCAGGAGCTTGAAGCCGATTTTCGCGGGGCCGGCTGGAACGTCATCAAGGTGGTCTGGGGCAGTTACTGGGATGCCTTGCTGGCGCAGGACAAGCATGGCCTGCTGCGAAGCCGCATGATGGAATGCGTGGACGGCGAATACCAGACCTTCAAATCCAGGGACGGCGCCTATGTGCGCGAGCACTTCTTCAACACGCCGGAACTCAAGGCGATGGTCGCCAACTGGACCGATGACGATGTCTGGCGCCTGAACCGTGGCGGTCACGATCCGCACAAGGTATTCGCCGCCTATCAGGCCGCCGTGAATCACCCCGGCCAGCCCACCGTCATTCTCGCCAAGACCATCAAGGGCTACGGCATGGGCGAGTCGGGCGAGGCGCAGAACATCACCCACCAGCAGAAGAAGATGGGCACCACCTCGATCCGCGCTTTCCGCGACCGTTTCAGGCTGCCGATTTCCGATGCCGAACTGGAGCAGTTGCCCTACCTCAAGTTTGCCGACGGATCGCCCGAACTCGAATACATGCGCGGTCACCGCATGGCGCTGGGCGGCTATCTGCCGCAACGCCGCCGCGCCGTCGAACCCCTGCCGGTGCCCATGCTCTCCGCCTTCGATGCCCTGCTCAAGGCCACCGGCGAAGGCCGCGAGATTTCGACCACCATGGCTTTCGTGCGCATCCTCAACACCCTGCTCAAGGACAAAATTCTTGGCCGCCGCGTCGTGCCCATCGTGCCCGACGAGTCGCGCACCTTTGGCATGGAAGGCATGTTCCGCCAGTACGGCATCTGGAACCAGCAGGGTCAGAACTACGTGCCGCAGGACGCCGACCAACTGATGTTCTACAAGGAGTCGAAGGACGGCCAGATGCTGCAGGAAGGCATCAACGAGGCCGGCGCGATGGCCGACTGGATGGCGGCTGCCACGGCCTATTCGACGCACGGCGTGCAGATGCTGCCCTTCTACATCTTCTATTCGATGTTCGGCCTGCAGCGCACCATGGACCTGTGCTGGGCGGCCGGCGACTCGCGCGCGCGCGGCTTTCTGGTCGGCGGCACCGCCGGGCGCACCACGCTCAACGGCGAGGGCCTGCAGCATGAGGACGGCCATTCGCACGTGCTCGCCGCGACCATCCCCAACTGCATTTCCTACGACCCGACCTTTGCCTGCGAACTGGCGGTGATCGTCCAGGACGGCCTGCGGCGCATGGTGGCCGAGCAGCAGGACGTGTTCTATTACCTGACGGTGATGAACGAGAACTACGCGCATCCGGCGCTGCCCGAGGGTGCTGAACCGGACATCCTCAAGGGCATGTATCGCTTCGCCAAGGGCGCCGCCAACAACGGCCCGCGCGTGCAGTTGCTGGGCTCGGGGGCGATCTTCCGCGAGGCCATCGCCGCCGCCGAACTGCTGCGCGCCGACTGGGGCGTCGAGGCCGACCTGTGGAGCTGCCCGAGCTTCACCGAGCTGGCACGCGAAGGCCACGACTGCACCCGCCATCACCTGCTGCATCCGGACGCACCGGCGCGGGTCTGCCACGTCACGGCCTGCCTCGGCGACACGCGCGGCCCGGTGATCGCGGCGACCGATTACATCCGCGCCTTCGCCGAGCAGATCCGTCCCTTCGTCTCTGTTGGCGGTCGCCGCTATGTCGTGCTCGGCACCGACGGTTTCGGCCGCTCCGACACGCGGGAAAAGCTGCGTCACTTCTTCGAGGTCGACCGCTACTGGATCACCCTGTCCAGCTTGCGTGCCCTGGCCGACGACGGGTTGGTCGATGTCGCCAAGGTTGCCGAGGCCATCAAAAAATACGGCCTCGATCCCGACAAACCCAACCCGGTGAAAGTCTGATCATGGAAGTCAAAGTTCCCGACATCGGCGATTTCAAGGATGTGCCGATCATCGAAATTCACGTCAAACCCGGCGACGTCGTCCGCGCCGAGGACACGCTGATCACGCTCGAATCCGACAAGGCAACAGTGGATGTGCCAGCGCCCGTCGCCGGCACGATTCGTGAAGTGCGCGTCAAGATGGGCGACAAGGTGGGCGAGGGCAGTCTGATTTTGCTGCTCGATGCCATGGCCGACGATCTCGCCCCCTCTCCCCAACCCCTCTCCCGCGAGGGGAGAGGGGCTTCCACTCCCTCCCCCTTGACGGGGGAGGGCCGGGGAGAGGGTGGGAGCGCCGTCCAATCAGCACGCGGCGAGACGGCTGCCGCCGTCTCGCCAGCGCCGACTTTTGCAGCCGCGTTGCCGCCGACTGCGGGAGCCGTCCCGCCAACCTCGACCATTGCGATACTGCCAGCGGCCGTGCATCTGCCTTCGCCCGCCGAAATCGTTGCCGGGATCGATGGCATCAAGCCGCACGCCAGCCCCTCGGTGCGCCGCTTTGCGCGCGAGCTGGGCGTGGCCATCGGAGCGGTGAGCGGGAGCGGGCCGAAGGGCCGCATCACACAGCAGGACGTGCAGGCCTTCGTCAAGGGAGTAATGAGCGGGAGTGCCGTTCAGCCAGCGCCGAGTTTTGCAGGCACGGGACTCAGTCTGCTGCCCTGGCCGCAGGTCGACTTCGCCAAGTTCGGCCCGGTCGAGGTGAAACCGCTGTCGCGCATCAAGAAAATCAGCGGCCCGAATCTGGCGCGCAACTGGGCGATGATACCGGCCGTCACCTACCACGAGGATGCCGACATCACCGATCTGGAAGCGCTGCGCGTCCAGTTCAACAAGGAGAACGAGAAGTCCGGCGTGAAACTCACCATGCTGGCCTTCATCATCAAGGCCGCAGTCGCCGCGCTGAAGAAGTATCCCGATCTCAACAGCTCTCTTGACGGTGAGAATCAGGTCTTCAAGAACTACTGGAACATCGGTTTTGCCGCCGACACGCCGCATGGCCTGATGGTGCCGGTGCTGAAAAACGCCGACCAGAAAGGCGTGGCGGAAATCGCCCAGGAAACTTCCGATCTGGCGAAGAAGGCGCGCGACGGCAAGCTGCCGCCCGCCGACATGCAGGGCGCGACCTTCACCATCTCGTCGGTGGGCGGCATCGGCGGCACGGCCTTTTCGCCCATCGTCAATGCGCCGGAAGTGGCGATTCTCGGCGTCAGCAAGGCGAGCATGCAGCCGGTGTGGAATGGCGAGGAATTCGCGCCGCGCCTGATCGTGCCGCTCTCGCTCTCGGCCGACCATCGCGCTATCGACGGCGCGCTGGCGACACGCTTCAATGCGTATCTCGCGCAACTGCTGGCCGACTTCCGCAGGGTGATGCTATGAGCGCCGACATCACGACGGAAATGCTCGTCCTTGGCGCCGGCCCCGGCGGCTATTCGGCCGCCTTCCGCAGCGCCGATCTCGGCATGCAGACGGTGCTGGTCGAACGCTATGCCACGCTCGGCGGCGTCTGCCTCAACGTCGGCTGCATTCCCTCCAAGGCGCTGCTGCACGTCGCCGCCGTGATCGAGGAGGCGCAGCATGTCTCCGTGGCCGGCGTGACGTTCGCCGCGCCGCGGGTCGACATCGATGCGCTGCGCGCGCACAAGGAAAAAGTCGTCGGCAAGCTGACGACCGGACTCGCCGGCATGGCGAAGGCCAGAAAAATCGAGGTCGTGCAGGGCGTCGGCCGCTTCATCGATGCCCACCACCTGGCCGTTGGCGACAAGACCATCCGCTTCGCGCAGTGCATCGTCGCCGCCGGTTCGCGGGCCGTGCACCTGCCTTTTTTGCCCGACGATCCGCGCATCGTCGATTCGACCGGTGCGCTGGCGCTGCCCTTCGTTCCGAAGAAAATGCTTGTTATCGGCGGCGGCATCATCGGCCTCGAAATGGCGACGGTGTATTCCACGCTCGGCGCCAGGGTCGATGTCGTCGAGATGCTCGATGCGCTCATGCAGGGACCGGATCGCGATGCGGTGAAGGTCTGGGAAAAGCAGAACGCCCACCGCTTCGACAAGATCATGCTGAAGACGAAAACCACTACCGTCGAGGCGAAGGACGATGGCCTGTGGGTGACGTTTGAAGGCGAAGCGGCGCCGCAGGGGCCGCAGCGTTATGACCTGATCCTGCAAGCCGCCGGGCGCAGCCCGAACGGCAAAGCGATCGACGCCGACAAGGCGGGCATCGCCGTCGACGCGCGCGGCTTCATCCCGGTCGACAGCCAGATGCGCACCGGCGTGCCGCATATCTTCGCCATCGGCGACATCGTCGGCCAGCCCATGCTGGCGCACAAGGCCGTGCATGAGGCGCATGTCGCCGCCGAAGCCGCCGCCGGGCAGAAGGCGCATTTCGACGCCAGCGTGATTCCCGGCGTCGCCTACACGCATCCCGAGATCGCCTGGGTGGGCCTGGGCGAGGACGAGGCGAAGCAGACCGGCCGCCAGGTCGAGGTCGCCAGGTTCCCCTGGGCCGCTTCCGGCCGCGCCATCGCCAACGGCGCCGACTATGGTTTCACCAAGCTCATCTTCGATGCCGCAACCCAGCGCATCGTCGGCGGCGCGATGGTCGGCCCCAATGCCGGCGACATGATCGGCGAAATTGCGCTGGCCATCGAAATGGGCGCCGACGCCGTCGACATCGGCAAGACCATCCACCCGCACCCGACGCTGGGCGAGAGCATCGGCCTGGCGGCGGAAGTGGCGCACGGCACCTGCACCGACCTGCCGCCGATGAAGAAGCGCTGACTGCAACCGCAGGTGCGTCAATCATCCGCGGAAAGTCGGCGCTGGCGGGACGGCGGATTGATGGCTATAACAAACGTAGTAAGTATTGACTTGACCCCCCCCCCCCCCCCATAATCCCCGCGGCGGCGGGTGCCGCAGGGGTGCTGCGGGCGCACCAACGAACAGCAAGGGGAAAATCAATGTTTATAAAATCAGGCACCAGCATCGGGCTCCGGCTGGGCATCCTGCTGGCGGTGCTGGCCGGCATTGCAGGCGTTGTCGGCGCCATGGGCATCACGGGTATCGCAGGCATCGGTCAGATCACCGAGGCGCTGGGCGGCAAGACCCGCAACGCGGCGGCCCTGGGCGAAATCCGCCTGTTGATGAACGAGAACCGCAGCCGGATCATGCTGGCGCTCCAGCATGATCCGGCCAGCCCCTTCGCGAAGATGCACGATCACCCGGTGTCCATGCATTTCGATGCACTCGCGAAGAACCGCGACCGGATTACGGAACTATGGAATGAGTACATGGCCCAGAAGCTTTCCGAAAAGGAACGCGCTGCTGTAACGCGTTACGTCGAAGCCCGCGACCGGTACGTCACCGAGGGACTGACGGCCGCGAAGACCGCGATCGAGGCGGGCGACTACGATGGCGCCACTCTCGTCCTGCTGAAGAAAATCAATCCGCTCCTCAAGGAGTCCGAGGTGGCCGGCAGTGAACTGATCGAGATGTATTCGGTGGCAGCCGTCAAGGAAGCCGCCACCGAGGCCGGGCGCGCGCTGGCCTTCTGGCGCAATTTGATCATGGGTGTCATCGCCGTCGGCATTCTCCTTGCCGTCGTTTTCGGCATGATGATCATCCGCTCCATCACCCGCCCGCTCACCCGGTTGCAAGACACCCTCGTCCGCGTCGAACAAAGCGGCGATCTCACCTTGCGCGCCGACGTCGTCGGGCAGGACGTCGCCGGGCAGGACGAAGTCTGGCGCACGGCCGCCGCCTTCGACCGGATGATGGCGAAGATCGCCGCCCTGGTCGGCGACACGCGCCAATCTGCCGATGCCATCGCCGCCGCCGCGCACTC
>Ga0208244_100580_pt1 | contig 32145 bp, 27 predicted proteins | sample SubbioCR12Aug_5A_FD_184828 | JGI IMG/M metagenome (GOLD analysis project Ga0208244, IMG submission 184828) | Serpentinite rock and fluid subsurface biosphere microbial communities from McLaughlin Reserve, California, USA - CR12Aug_5A (SPAdes) | ecosystem: Environmental > Terrestrial > Deep...
ATCCGCATGCTGCGTTTGACGTGGCGGGAGCTGGAAACGTGATCATGGCAGCCGGACTGAGGGCCATCGCGAAAGCGGTGGGGAACCCACCGGAGCCTAAGGTGCGCGCGCCAGTTCTCGACCCTACCGCCATCGATCAGCAGCCGCCCCATCGGACCGGCATCGCCGATGCGCAACCGGCAGTCGCCTCGCAACCGCTTGCTCGGCGGGCAGTCCGACAGGTCGGGGCGATGTGCCTCGCGGGTGTGGATCACCGGCAGCCCCAGGTGCCGCGCCGTTGCCAGCAGCCGGGCGATCACCGGTATGCAGGTTTGCAGGCGCGCCACATCGTTGCCCAGCGCATCGCCGAATCCGCCCGGTTCGACAAAATCGCGCTGCATGTCGATGATCACCAGCGCCGGGGGCTTGGCGAGCAGTTCGTAGGGGTAGGGACGGGCGTCAATGGGCATGGGTTTCTTCTCCATGGCCGGCCATGTGCCGGCCGATGACGATGGGATCCGCGTCAGCCGGTGTGGTTTCGTAAACCAGTCTTCCGCCGGACATGACCAGGATGCGGTCGGCCAGTTCGAGGATTTCATCCAGGTCCTCGCTGACCAGCAGCACTGCCGTGCCGGCGTTGCGCGCCGCCATGATGCGGGCGTGGATTTCGTCGACCGCGCTGAAATCCAGGCCGAAGCAGGGATTGGCCACCACCAGCACATTCGGGCGTTCGCTCAGTTCGCGCGCCAGGATGGCGCGCTGGACGTTGCCGCCGGACAGATTGCCGATCGGCGTGTCGGGCAGCGGCGGACGCACGTTGAAATCGGCGATGGCGCGCGTCGCTGTGATGCGCATCGCGTCACGGCGCAACCAGCCGCCGAAGCTGAACGGCTGCCGGTCGAAGCGGCGGAAGGCGAGGTTTTCCGCGACGCTCATGCGCCCCACGGCGGCGTTGCGGAGCGGTTCCTCCGGCAGACAGTGGAAACCGTGGCGCAGCAGGTCGGCGCGTCGGCCAGCATAGGCTTCGCCCATGATGCGAATTTCGCCGCCGGATGGCGACCGTTGTCCGGCCAGTGCTTCCACCAGTTCACGCTGGCCGTTGCCGGATACCCCGGCGATGCCCACCACTTCGCCCGCCATGACCCGCAGCGACAGGCCGCGCACCGCTTCCATGCCGCTATCGTCGGCGACCTTCAGCGTGTCGATTTCGAGCTTCAGCGTTTGTTCGGCAACGCTTTCACGCGCCAGTGCGGTACTGGTGAATTCGCTGCCGACCATCAGTTCCGCGAGGAATTTGACGTTACTGTCCGCCACCCGCGCCGATCCCGCGTGCTTGCCCCGGCGCAGCACCGTGACATCGTCGGCATAGGTCATCACTTCGCGGAATTTGTGGGTGATGATCAGCACGCTCAGGCCGTCCGCGCGGGTCATGTCACGGATGCGGCCGAGCACTTCATCGGCCTCGTTTGGCGTCAGCACCGAGGTGGGTTCATCGAGAATCAGCACTTTTACGTTCAGCAGCAGTTGCTTGACGATTTCCAGCTTCTGTTTCTCGCCGGCCGCCAACTGGTTGACCGAGACATCCAGCGGCAACTGGAACGGCATGTTTTGCATGCGCGCGGCGATGGCCCGCCGTTCCTTGCGCCAGTCGATCACCACCGGCAGATGCGGGCGGGCCAGCACCAGATTTTCCAGTACCGTCATGTTCGGAATCAGCGTGAAATGCTGATACACCATGCCGATGCCCAGGTCGTGCGCATCGCGCGGGTTGGCGATGGCCTGCTGGCGTTCGCCGAGCAGCACTTCGCCGTCGTCCGGAACGTAAAAGCCGACGATGCATTTGACCAGCGTGCTCTTGCCGGCGCCGTTTTCGCCGAGCAGCGCGTGGATGCTGCCCTGGCGCAGTTTCAGCGATACCTGGTCCAGTGCCTGCAAGTCGCCGAAGCGCTTGCTGACGTTGATCGCTTCCAGCGCCAGCGTGCTCATGCCAGCGCCGCCAGCAGTTGATCGGAACTGGCCACCGCGCCGAACACGCCGCCCTGCATCTTCACCATGTGCAGCGCCGCCGCGTGGTTGCCGGGGTCGGTGGCGCCGCAGCAGTCGGCCAGCAGCAGGCATTCGAAGCCCATGTCGTTGGCGTTGCGCATTGTGGTGTGCACGCAGACATCGGTGGTGATGCCGCAGATCAGCAGGTTGCGGATGCCGGCCTTGTGCAGCAGCAGTTCCAGATCGGTGGCGTAGAACGAGCCCTTTCCGGGTTTGTCGATGATCGGCTCGCCCGGCAGCGGCGCCAGTTCGACGATGATTTCCCAGCCCGGCTCGCCGCGCACCAGGATGCGTCCGCAGGGGCCGGGGTCGCCGATGCCGGCGCCGATGCGCTGACTGCGCCAGCGCTTGTTGGCCGGCAGGTCGGACAGATCGGGACGGTGGCCTTCGCGGGTGTGGATGACCAGCATGCCGAGGCTGCGCGCCCGCGCCAGCACCCGGCTGATCGGCTCGATCGGGGCGCGGGTCAGTGCCAGGTCATAGCCCATGCGATCGACGTAGCCGCCGATGCCGCAAAAGTCGGTCTGCATGTCGATGATGATCAGCGCCGTGTTGTCCGGCCGCAGATCGCCGTTGTAAGGCCAGGGGTAAGGATCGGCTGCAACAAATACAGTCATGGTTTTTCTCCGTTTGCTCGGTCTGTTATCGTGCCGCCAGCGAGCCGGGCATGCCGGAGCGGACTTTGGTGGACGAGGCGGCGATCATCAGGATCAGCGTCAGCACATACGGCGCGGCGTTGAACAGGTAGTAGCCGGAGGTCACGCCGACCGCCTGCAGCGCAGGCCCGAGCGCCCCGGCGCCACCGAACAGCAGCGACGCATACAGGCAGCGCATCGGATCCCAGCGCGCGAAAATCACCAGCGCCACCGCCATCAGTCCCTGGCCGCTGGACAAGCCCTCGCTCCAGCCGCCCGGGTAATACAGCGACAGAAACGCGCCGCCGACGCCGGCCAGAAAGCCGCCGGCCATGGTCGCCAGCATGCGCACCAGATTGACGTTGAGACCCATCGCCCGCGCCGCATCGTCGCTTTCGCCGACGGTGCGGATCGCCAGGCCCCAGCGGCTGCTCCTGAAGAACCAGGCCATGGCTGGCGCCAGCAGTAAACCGACGATGAACAAGGCGTTGATTTCCAGCGCCGCGCGCAACGCCGGGTTGTCGCTCCAGGCGCCCAGGTGCAAGGCCGGCAGATGCGGTGCGCTGGGCTGGATCAGCGGTTTGCCGATGAAGAACGCCAGTCCGGTGCCGAGGATCATCAGCGCGATGCCGACCGCGATGTCGTTGACCCGCGGCTGCTGGCAGAGCAGGGCATGCACGAAGCCAAGAATGACGCCGGTCGCCCCGGCGGCCAGCACGCCCAGCCAGGCCGAACCGGTGATCCAGGCGACGCCGTAGCCGGCCATCGCGCCCATGATCAGATTGCCTTCCAGGCCGAGATTGATGCGACCGCTCTTTTCAGTCAGACATTCGCCGAGACTGACGAACAGGAATGGCGTGCCGACCCGGATCGCGCCGCCCAGCACGGCGATCAGCACGGTCAGCCATTGGGATTCTTCGCCGCTCATGTCTTGCTCCCCTTGTTCATGGCGCGCCGCGCGAACACTGCTTCGCTGGCCAGCAGCAGGATGAAAATCATGCCCTGCAATACCAGTCCGGTGGCGTCGGGCAGATCGTGATCGCGTTGCATCAGGCCGCTGGAGGCGCGGATTCCGCCAAACAGGATGGCCATCGGAATGATGGCCAGCGGATGGTGCCGCGCGGCGAAGGCGATCAGGATGCCTTCGTAGCCGTAACCGGCATTCAGCGAGGTGTTGGCGCGGCCATGCACCGCCGCCACTTCCACCATGCCGGCCAGACCCGCCGCCGCGCCACCCATCAGGCAGACCAGGAAAATGTTGCGTCCCACCGGCAGGCCGGACAGTCGTGCCGCGCGCAGGTTGCCGCCGATCATGTCGACCGCGAAGCCGAACGTCGTGCGCTTTAACAGCAGCCACATGATCAGGCAGGCGATGACGCCATAGGCGAAACCCCAGTGGATCGAAGTCTCGCCAAGCGCGCCCAGCATGTGTTCTTCGCCGATGTGATGTGTCGACGGTTTGTTCAGCGTTTCCGGATCGCGCAGCATGCCGATGACCAGGAAACTGAGGATGGCAATGCTGATGTAGTTGAACAGCAGGGAACTGATCGTCTCGTTGACGTTGCGGCTGTGCCGCAGCCAGCCGACCAGACCGATCAGCAGGCCACCGGCCAGCATCGCTGCCAGCGCCATGCCGGACAACGCCAGCCAGGCATTCGTATCGATCAATATCAGCCCGGTCAGCGCGGCGGCCAGACCGCCCAGCACCACAGCGCCCTCGCCGCCGATCACGATCAGACCCATACGCGCCGGCAACGCGGTACACAGCGCGGTAAGCATCAGCGGCGCGGCGCTGACCAGCGTGTTCTGCCAGGAAAACCAGGTGCCGAACGCGCCGCGATAGATCGATTGGTAAACTGCCAGCGCATCCGCCCCGGCCAGGCTGACGAATACCCCGAACAATGCCAGCGACAGCGCCAACGCCGTCAGGGGAATCAGGAACGGGGCGAATGCCATGACTTAACCCTTGGTGCGACCGACCACACCTTCGACCAGCCAGTCCATGCTTTCCAGCCAGATGTCGGTCTGACTGTAGGACTTGCCCTTCGGAATCACTTCGCGGCCGGTGTTGTCCTTGATTGGTCCCTGGTAAACCACGAAATCGCCCTTGGTGAACTGCGCACGCACCTTGTCGGCGTGCGCCTTGGCCTTGGCGCTGACCACCTTGCCGTAGGGCGAACTCTTGACCAGGCCTTCCTTGAACCCGCCGCGGATCAGGTTGGGAATCTTCTGCTTCCTGGCGATCATCGTCGCGTAATCGAGATAGATCTTGCTCCAGTTCCATTCCGCGCCGGTGAGGAAGCCCTTCGGCGCCAGTTTCGACTGGTCGGCGTGATAGCCGCAGGAAAATACGCCGCGTTTTTCCGCCGTCTCCACGACCACCTTGGGGCTGTCGACATGGCAGGTCAGCACATCGACGCCCTGGTCGATCAGACTGTTGGCCGATTCCGCTTCCTTGACCGGATTCGACCAGCCACCGGTGAACACCACCTGCACGGTGATTTTCGGGTTGACACTGCGCGCCGCCATCGTGAAGTTGTTGATGTTGCGCAGCACCTGCGGAATCGGAATCGCGGCGATGTAGCCCAGCTTGCCGGTCTTGCTGGTGTGGCCGGCGACGATGCCCGAGATATAAACAGCCTCGTCGATATAGCCGAAGTAGCTGCCGACGTTCTTCGGATGCTTTTTCGCGTCATACAGACCGCCGCAATGCAGGAACATCACATCGGGATACTTGGGCGCGATCTTCAGGATGTGCGGGTCGAAGTAGCCGAACGAGGTCGGAAAGATCACCTGCGCGCCATCCAGATTGATCATGCCTTCCATCGCCTTCTGCACGGCGATGGTTTCCGGCACGTTTTCCTGATCCACCGCCTTGATCCAGGATTGTTTGGCGATCGCCGATTTGCCCTCGAAATGCGCCTGGTTGTAGCCGTAGTCGTCACGCGGGCCGACGTAGAGGAAACCCATGCCGATTTTCTTGGCGGCCATGGCGTCCTTGATGCCGAAGCTGCTGACCAGCGCGCCCAGACCCAGGCCGGCCAGGCTTTTGCAGGTGGCGCGTCGATCCTGATCGACGGCGGTGTTGTTCTGGGAATTCATGTCTTGGTATTTCATGGTTGACCTCACATCGTCCACTTGATCATCACTTGCGGAATGTCCTCGTCGAATCCCTTGACGCCGAACTTGTTGCGCCAGATCTGGTATTCGACGCCGACTTGCAGCGTGCCCGGGGCGCCAAACCAGTTGCCGGCATCGATCAGCAGTCTCGGACCGGCGACCAGGTTGTCGGCTTTCGGCGCGCTGCCGCCTTTTTCTCCCCAGGCGTAGTCAGCAAATCCCTCGAATGCCAGTTTCTGGCTGCCCACATTCAGCGGCAGCAACCAGGCAAGGGTGATCTGCGCGCCGCCGTCGGTTTGCGCCGCCAGCCAGTCACGGTGGCTCTTGCGGTAATACAGATTGAAATCGGCAAAGGCGAACTTCGGCAGATCCAGCGCCAATCCGACGCCGAGCAGCGTGGCGCGCAAGTCTTCACCCATTTCCTGGGTGGCTGACAACAGCACGTCCTTGACGAAGCCGTACTTCATGTCCTTGCCGCTGATCTTGCCGAGGCTCAGGCGCGGCGAGAATTCCGCGTAGTAGCCGGTGCCTTTGGCGGTCGGGTTGCTGACATCGAGAAAGAAGAAGTTGTCGCCGTATTTCCAGCCGTTGGCATGCTCCAGCGTCATGATGGCCATCGAGTTGTCGCCCAGTTCATAGCCGTCGCCATACAGCAACTGGACGTTGGTGGCGCTCCAATCCGCTGCCTGGCTGGTGGCGCTGGCCGTGGCGAACAAGGCCAATGCCAGAACGCTGGACACGTTGTTCCAGTCAGCGCGGCGCCGATTCCCGAGGGTTGATGTGGACCTGTTGCGCATGAAGTTCTCCAGAAAAGGTTGAGTCGAGCGGGTTGTTTTTGTCACGAGCACGTCAAGCGCACATCGATGTATACAACAAAGCATGCGTCATGCCAGTTGCGTCAAATTGGCCTCGACCAACTCGACATGAGCAAAATCCTTTTTTGAATCAATGGGGTGAGAAAGGCAGACAGGGCTTGGTCAGGCCTGGATGGCGATGGCGCCGATGAAGTGAAACAGTGCATCGCACCCAAAAAATGCCCAAAATGGGTGCGTGAATGACCGCGTCAGGCTTTTTTTTCCAGATGTTTGCCGCGTTTCCTGTGGATGCCCAACTGCGTCAAGGTGATGGTTTTGACGAATTGCTCATTGTGCGTAATGTGCTCGCGCATCAGGTTCTGGGCTTGCGGCAAATCCCGCTTCAGCAGACTTTGGCAAATCAGGAAGTGATCGGCATAGGTTTGATCGATACGCTCCGACATCATGAAGCCGAGACGCCTGACGATGCGCAGATGCCGGTTCACATCCGCCAGATAGTCATGCAACACCCGATTGCCGCCGGCTTCCGCCAGGGTGAGATGAAACGATTCGTCACGCGCTTCCATTTCCTCCGGATCGTCGCTGCGCTCCGCCTGTTTGTCCGGATCCCAGGCCGCCGCCAGTTCGTTCAAGGCAGCATCGCTCATATAGATGCAGGCCAGTTGCAGGGACAGATGCTCCAGGCTTATCCGAACCTGGTAATACTTCCTGAGATCTTCGATATCCAGGTTGCGGATGAAGCACCCCTGTTTCGGCATCACAGTCAAATAGCCTTCCGCTTCCAGGCGTTGCAGGGCGCTGCGGATGGGTGTGCGGCTGACACCAAAATAATCGGCCAATTCGGTTTCTGTCACCCGGCTGCCGGGATAGATCTCGAAATTCAGGATGCGCTCGCGCAAACCGGTGTAAACCTCCTTCGCGCTCAATTTGGATTCTGGCACCGTGCTCTCCTTGGCATCGTTTGCATCAGATGTTTCCATTGTTGCGGCTTATTGCCAACCTGTTTTATTCCGCAATGACAGGGCAAAACAACGCCTAACCAAGCGTTTTTGCCGGCCCATCCGAAGCGCTTTAGTGGTTGGCGCGCGCCTTGCGCGCCGCGCCCCAGAGTTCTTCGAGATTGTAATGCAGACGCACAGTGGGATGCATGACATGCACCACCAGACCGCCGGCATCGACCAGCACCCATTCGCCGACCTGCTCGCCTTCGATGCCGATGATCTCGGCGCCGGCTTCCTTCAGCTTTTTCTGGACGTTGTCGGCCAGCGATTTGACCTGCCGGGTGGAATCGCCACTGGCGACGATCATCTTGTCGAACATCGAGGTCAGATGCCCGACATCCAGCACGGTAATCTCCTTGCCCTTGATGTCTTCCAGCGCGGCGATGGCTATTTTGACCAGTTGTTCGGTAGTTTGGTGTTCAGACATAGAGTCGGTTCTCGTTGATGTAATCGATGACGGGGTCGGGAAGCAAATAGCGCAGACTCTTGCCGCGCAAGGCGCGATCGCGAATCTGGCTGGCGGAAATGTCGAGCTGCGTGATGGTGTGCAGAAAAACCTGTCCAGCCGGTTTGTCCAGCATGTCGACGGGCTGTTCGCAACGCCGGGTTGATAACAGCTTGCGCAGCGGGTCGGGCAACGCATCCTCCCAGGTGGCCAGCGAATAACCGGGGCGATGCGCCACGGCAATATGCGCCAGATCGAACAAGTGGCGCCATTCGTGCCAGCTGGTCAGGCCGATAAAGGCATCGCCACCCATGAACAATACCAGAGGCGTGCCTGGTGGCAGTTCGGCACGCAACGCGGTCAGCGTCTCGACGCTGTAGCACGGCCCATCCTTGTCGATTTCGCGGGCGTCGAGCAGGAAGCGCGGATTGCCCGCCACCGCCAGACGCGCCATTTCAAGACGTTGCGGCGCGGTCGCGCGCGGCTGGCCGCGATGCGGCGGCTGCCCCGCGGGGATGAAGCGCACCTGATCCAGTTGCAACACCTCCGCCAATTCCTCCGCCAGGCGCAGATGGCCGAAGTGGATCGGGTCGAAGGTGCCGCCGAGGAGGCCGATGGGTGGCATGGTCGGGGCGGAAGAATGTGCGTTCTTCACGTTTCGCGTTTCACCAGCGCGCAAGCGCATCCCGGTTCACTTGCACTATCCCCGCACATGCCCATCGCCCAGCACCACCCATTTCTGACTGGTCAGCCCTTCGAGGCCGACCGGGCCGCGGGCGTGGATCTTGTCGGTGGAGATGCCGATTTCGGCGCCGAGGCCGTATTCGAAGCCGTCGGCGAAGCGGGTGGAGGCGTTGACCATCACCGAGCTGGAATCGACTTCGCGCAGGAAACGCATGGCGTTCGGGTGGTTGGTGGTGAGGATGGCATCGGTGTGGTGCGAGCTGTAATGGTTGATGTGGGCAATGGCCTGGTCAAGGTCGTCGACCACTTTGACGCTGATGATCGGCGCCAGGTATTCGGCGTACCAGTCTTCTTCCGTCGCATCGGTCACCTGCGCGCCGGCCACGCCGGCGAGCAGGACTTTTGCGGCGGCGTCGCAGCGCATCTCCACACCTTTGGCGGCGAAAATTTCACCGATGCGCGGCAGGAATGTCGCCGCCGCGCGCGCATGCACCAGCAGCGACTCGGTGGCGTTGCATGGACTGTATTTCTGGGTCTTGGCGTTCTCGGTGACGATCAGCGCCTGTTCCAGGTTGAATTCGGCATCGACGTAGGTGTGGCAGTTGCCGTCCAGATGCTTGATCACCGGGACTTTGGCCTCGTTGCTGATGCGCTCGATCAGGCCTTTGCCGCCGCGCGGGATGATCACATCCACATAGGTCGGCATGGTGATCAGTTCGCCGACGGCGGCGCGATCGGTGGTTTCCACCATCTGCACGGCGGTGGCCGGCAGTCCGGCGGATTCCAGCGCCTGACCGACCAGCTTCCACAACGCCAGGTTGGACTGGATGGCTTCCGAGCCGCCGCGCAGGATGCAGGCGTTGCCGCTCTTGATCGCAAGCGAAGCGGCTTCGATGGTGACGTTGGGGCGGCTTTCGAAAATCATTCCGAACACGCCCAGCGGCACGCGCATCTGGCCGACGCTGAGTCCGGACGGCAAACGCTTGATGCCGGTCATTTCGCCGACCGGGTCGGGCATCGCGGCCAGTTGTTCGCAGCCTTCGGCCATGGTGGCGATGATCTTGTCGGTCAGGCGCAGGCGATCGACCATCGGCGCGGCCAGTCCGGCGGCTTCGGCGGCGGCGACGTCGCGCGCGTTGGCTTCGCGCAACGGCGCGCCGGCAGCGAGCAGCAGGCGCGCGAGTTCGCTCAGGGTGTCGTTCTTCGCCCGGGTCGAGGCGCGCGCCATTGCGGCGGCGGCGGTGCGCGCCTGCTGGCCGACGCTGTGCATGTAAGTCTTGATATCCATATCGCTTCCTACGAAGAATCTATAAAAAAACTGCGGCGGTGGATTGCACGGATGCCCGGTTCATCAGAACCAGCCCGAGCTGTTTAAGTTCATCCCAGGCATCCTCGCGCGACAGACCTTTGGCGGCGCGGTCCAGACGAGCCAAAGCGCGCATCGCCCAGGCCAGTTTGTTGGGGCCGGCGCGTTTCAGCGCGCGCTCGACCAGGCTCTGCTTGTTGTCCCAGACCCGTGCCGCCTGCATCAGCGCCGGCAGTCGCTGGCCTTGCACGAGTCCGGCATGAATGCGGTACAGCGTGCGAATCTCGTTGCCCAGCACCGTCAGCACCAGCACCAGTGCTTCGCCTTCGTTGCGCAGGCCATCCAGAACCCGGCAAAAACGCGCGGCATCGGCCTTCAGAAAGGCATCCGACAAATCGCCTGGATCATAGCGTGCGACATCGGTCACCGCCGATTGCAAGGTTGCCAGGGTAATCGGGCCGGGCGGCACCAGCAGCGACAGCTTTTCGATTTCCTGATGCGCGGCGAGCAGGTTGCCTTCCACCCGCGCCGCCAGCCAGGCCAGGGCTTCCCGGTCGGCGCTCAGTTGGTGGCGGGCCAGGCGCTCGCTGATCCAGTCCGGCAAGCGCTCGATCGGCGGTGGCGCGGTTGGCAGCAACACCCCGGCGCGTTCGATGGCGGTCGCCCATTTGGTCGACAGTGTGGCTTTGTCGAGTCGCGGTGTAGTGATCAGCAGCACGGTTTCGGCCGGCGGGTTGGCCGCCCAGGCTTCCAGGGTCTTGCCGCCCTCGATGCCGGGTTTGCCGGTGGGCAGCCGCAATTCGATCAGACGGCGGCTGGCGAACAGCGACAGCGAATCGAAGCCGGACAGCCATTCACGCCAGTTGAAATAGGTTTCAGCCTGCCAGGATTGGCGTTCGCCAAAGCCTTGAGCGCGCGCGGCAGCACGGATCAGCGCCGTCGCTTCGTCGGTCAGCAGGGGCTCGTCGCCGCTGACCATCCAGATCGCCGACAGTGGCCGTTTCAGCGTCGCATCGAGTTGTTCGGCGCGCAGCTTCATGAAGTCTTTAGATAAGCCAGGCGGCGCAGAATCTGGCGCAATGCGTCCTGCTCCATGGCGCGTTTCAATGACGCTTCCTCCGCTTCCTTGGCCAGAACCTGCGCATCGGTAAACGAAAAGTCGCTGTACAGGTGAATTTCCGTCGGTTCGACCAGTATCTTGCCGGTGGCATCGGTGACGCTGAAGTAAACCTGGTAATCGAGACGGAATTCGCGAACCTTGCCGCCGCCTGACAGCGCCAGGATGCGCTTGCCATATTTTTCTCGGTCCAGCGCGATGCGTAGTTGCGCGCTGTTCGGGTTCGGCGCCAGTTTCAATTGGCTGGACAGCGAACGGCGCAGCGCGTTGGCGACGTTCGAGGTTTCGGAGGCGACGACCCAGGCGCTGTCGAACGGCAACGCCGCCTGGCCGCGCAACTGGAAGCCGCAACCGGTCAATCCGGCCAGGCATGCGGCAGCGGTCAGGCCGAGCAGGGATTTCAGTGCATGGCGTCTCATGGGCGCGACCTAAACGACGACATTGACCAGACGGCCCGGCACCACGACCACCTTCTTCGCCGGCTTGCCGTCCATGAACTTCTGCACCTCCGGGCTGGCCAGCGCGGTCTGTTCGATGATGTCCCTGCCGGCATCGACGGCGACGGTGATCTTGCCGCGCAGCTTGCCGTTGACCTGCAACATCAGCTCGATTTCGTCGCGCACCAGCGCCGCCTCGTCCACCGTCGGCCAGGGCGAGCCCATCAGGCAGGCGCCGGGTTTCAGCGCCTTGATCAGGCTGCGGCAGATGTGCGGCACGATCGGCGCGAGCATCAGCACGATGGCTTCCAGCGCTTCCTGTTTGACCGGACGCGCGTCGGCGGCGTCCAGCCTGGCCATGGCGTTCATCAATTCCATGATCGCGGCGATGGCGGTATTGAATTGCTTGCGGCGTTCGATGTCGTCGGTGACCTTGGCGATGGTCTGGTGCAACTGACGGCGGAAATCCTGCGTTGGTGCGCTGAGTTCGCCGCCGGAATAGGCGTTGCAAACGCCGCCTTCGAGATGATCGAAAACGGTCTTCCACAAGCGGCGCAGAAAACGGTTGGCGCCTTCGACGCCGGCATCCGACCATTCCAGGGATTGTTCCGGGGGGGCTGCGAACATCATGAACAGGCGCGCGGTGTCGGCGCCGTACTGGTCGATCAGCGACTGCGGATCGACGCCGTTGTTCTTCGACTTCGACATCTTCTCGGTGCCGCCGACGATCACCGGCTGGCCATCGGCTTTCAGCACCCAGACCCCATCGCGTTGTTCCACGTCGGCCGGGTTGATCCACTGTTTCTTGCCTTCACCCAGATCGCGGTAATAGGTATCGGCAATCACCATGCCTTGGGTCAGCAGGTTGGCGAACGGCTCGTTACTGGTCACCAGACCGACATCGCGCATCAGCTTGTGGAAGAAGCGGGCATAGAGCAGGTGCAGGATGGCATGCTCGATGCCGCCGATGTACTGGTCGACCGGCAGCCAGTGGTTGGCGCGCTGGTCGAGCATCGCCGTGGCGTTGTCCGGGCAGGCGTAGCGCGCGTAATACCAGGATGACTCGACGAAAGTGTCCATTGTGTCGGTCTCGCGTTCGGCCTTGCCGCCGCAGGTCGGGCAGGTCGTTTCGTAGAACGACGGCATTTTCTTGATCGGCGAGCCGATGTCGATCTTCACGTCTTCCGGCAACACCACCGGCAATTGGTCGGCTGGCACCGGTACATCGCCGCAGGTCGGGCAATGGATGATCGGAATCGGGCAGCCCCAGTAACGCTGACGCGAAATGCCCCAGTCGCGCAACCGCCAGGTGGTGCGCTTCTCGCCGAGTTTCAGGTTGGACAGCACCAGCGCGATTTTGTCGATGGCGTCTTCGGAGGTGCGGCCGGAGAAGTCGCCGGAATCGAACAGGCTGCCTTGTTCGGTAAAGGCTTCAGTGAGCGGGCTGGCCAGCTCACCATCAACCGGCTTGATCACCGGCTTGATCGGCAAGCCGTACTTCTGCGCAAACGCGAAATCGCGTTCGTCATGCGCCGGTACCGCCATCACCGCGCCTTCACCGTAGCCCATCAAGACATAGTTGGCGACGAACACCGGCACGGCTTCGTTGGTGAACGGGTGGTAGACCTTGAGGCCGGTGTCCATGCCCTTCTTTTCCATGGTCGCCATGTCGGCTTCGGCGACGCTGCCCTGTTTGCATTCGGCGATGAACGCAGCAAGTTCCGGATTGTTGGCGGCGGCCTGGGTGGCCAGCGGATGTTCCGCCGCGACGGCGACGTAGGTCACGCCGAACAGCGTGTCGGCGCGGGTGGTGAACACCTTCAACACCGGGTTTGCGTCAACATCGCCATCCTGATGCCGTTCGTTCAGCGGGAAATGGATCTCGACGCCGAAGCTCTTGCCGATCCAGTTGCGCTGCATGGTCTTCACCCGTTCCGGCCAGCCGGGCAGGTTGTCGAGTTCGGACAGCAGTTCCTCGGCGTAGGCGGAGATGCGGAAGAAATACATCGGAATGTCGCGCTTTTCGACCAGCGCGCCAGAACGCCAGCCGCGCCCGTCGATGACTTGTTCGTTGGCCAGCACGGTATGGTCGACCGGGTCCCAGTTCACTGCGGCGGTCTTCTTGTAGATCACGCCCTTCTTGAACAATTCGGTGAACAGCCACTGTTCCCAGCGGTAGTAATCCGGCTTGCAGGTGGCGACTTCGCGTTGCCAATCCACCGCCAGGCCGAGGCGCTTCAACTGACCGCGCATGTAATCGATGTTGGCGTAGGTCCAGCCGGCGGGCGCGACGTTGTTGGCCAGCGCGGCATTTTCCGCAGGCAGGCCGAAGGCGTCCCAGCCCATCGGCTGCAATACGTTGTAGCCCTTCATCCGGTGATAACGCGCCAGCACGTCGCCGATGGTGTAGTTGCGCACATGCCCCATGTGCAGCTTGCCGGACGGGTAGGGGAACATCGACAGGCAGTAGTACTTGGGTTTGGCAGAATCTTCCGTGGCGCGGAAGACCTGCTTCTCGTCCCAGTGCTGCTGCGCTTCAGGTTCGATGATTTCCGGGCGGTATTGAGCGTCCATCTGAATTCGTAGGTGCTTGAAGGAACGCGAGATTATAGCCGTCGCGCCGACAAAGCCGGAGGGATTGGCGGATGACAGTTGGGGGATCGGGCGTTTATACTCATGCGCCCTTTTAAAGGTGAAATTTACTTTCAGGGGTGAAAAGTGAAACGTGAACGGTGCATGGCGCGCCGCTGACATTTCACGCTTCACGTTTCACCTTTCTCGTTTCACTTCCGGGAGTCACCATGTCCAAGAAACATCCCGTTGTCGTCGTTACCGGTTCTTCCGGCGCCGGCACCACCACCGTAAAACGCGCTTTCGAACACATCTTCACGCGCGAAAAACTGTCTGCCGCCGTCATCGAGGGTGACAGCATGCACAGCCTGGGCCGCGTCGAATTCAAGGAAGCCATGAAGAAGGCGGAAGCCGCCGGCATTCACAGCTTCAGCCATTTCGGCCCCGAAGCCAACGACTTTGAAGGCCTCGCCAACATGTTCAAGGTCTATGGCGAGACCGGCGCCGGCAAGAAGCGCTACTACATCCACAGTGATGAAGAAGCCGCCCAGCTCAATGCCCGCCTGGGCACCAACCTGAAACCGGGCGAGTTCACCCCCTGGGAAGACATGCCCGCCAACACCGACATCCTGTTCTATGAAGGTCTGCACGGTCTGGTCAAGACCGACAAGGTCGACATGCCCAAGTACGTCGACCTCGGCGTCGGCGTGGTGCCGGTGGTCAACCTGGAATGGATCCAGAAGATTCATCGCGATGCCGCCGAGCGCGGTTATTCGGCCGAAGTCATCGTCGATACCATCCTGCGCCGGATGCCGGATTACGTGAACTACGTGACGCCGCAGTTCTCCCAGACCGACATCAACTTCCAGCGCGTGCCGCTGGTCGATACTTCCAACCCGTTCATCGCGCGCGACATCCCGACGCCGGATGAAAGCCTGGTGGTAGTACGTTTCCGCGATCCGAAGAAGGCCGATTTCCCCTACTTCCTGAACATGATCCCGAATTCCTTCATGTCGCGCCCGAACAACCTGGTGGTGCCGGGCGGCAAGATGGGTTTCGCGATGGAAGTCATCCTTGGTCCGATCATCGAGCGCATGGTGGAAGAAAGCCGTAAAAGCTGATTTTCGTTAGGAGCAGAAAAACCGGACGGGAAACCGCCCGGTTTTTTTTTGCGCTCCTGCCGGATGCCAAATTTGGCTAAGCTGGAGGCAGTGCTCCATTCCGCATTGCAATATCCGCTCCCCCGCATCCATCGTTGCAAACCATGTCGCCCCGTCTGATTCTCGTAGTACGCCGCTTGTATCACTACCTCGCCTATGTTGCCGGCGGGGCGGTGATCGCGGTGTGCATCGTCGCGCTGGCGTTCAAGTTCTGGCTGATGCCGAATATTTCCGCCTATGAGGGCGTACTGGAGGATGCCGCCGCCACAGCGCTGGGTCAGCCGGTCGATATCGGCAAGCTCGAGGCGGACTGGAGCGGTTTCAATCCGCGCTTGATCCTGAGCGATGTGCGGATGCGGGCTGCCGGCGATGCTGTGTCCGACGCGCCTCTGGTGGTGCCGCGTGTCGAGGCGGCATTTTCCTGGTGGTCGCTGGCGTTGCTTGATCTGCGTCTGGCCAGGCTCAGCCTGGAGCAACCGCAATTGTTCATGCATCGCGATACCGCCGGCGTCATTTCGGTAGCCGGTATTGCGGTCAACCAGCCAGGCGAGTCCGGCCCGTTTCCGGACTGGTTGCTGAAGCAGCCGCGCATCGTCATCCGGGACGCGCAAATCATCTGGCTGGACGACAAAATCGATGCGCCCGAGTTACGTTTTTCCGGCGTGCGCATCCTTCTGGAAAACCGCTTTGGACGACATCGCTTCGGCGGCATCGCCAACCCCACCGCCGCCGCCGCGCGACGCCTGGAAATGCGCGGTGATCTGAAAGGCCGCAGTCTCAGCGACTGGTCGGAATGGTCGGGCACAATCTATGCCCGTGTCGATGCTGCGCGCTTCGAATCCTGGGGAAACTGGGTGCCGTGGGCGCAGGAATCGGTTCGCAGCGGCATTGGCGACATGCGTTTCTGGGCGACGCTGGACCAGGGAAATTTGCTGGGTGTCTCCGGCGATGTACGGCTGGAACAGGTCGCGATCAATATCGACAAGACCTTGCCCGATCTGGTGTTCGACAAGCTGACCGGGCATGCTGGCTGGGCGCGGATAAAGGATGCGCATTCGTTTTACGTCGATCGACTGCGTTTCAAAACACCGGGCGAGGCGCCCAGCGAACCGGCTTCGGTGCGTCTCAACTTGACCCAGGATGGGCGCGGCGGTTTCCAGCGTGTCGGGGTCAGCGCGCGCAATTTGCGTCTCGAAGCACTGACCGCGCTGACCGGCGCATTGCCGATCCCGCAACGCGGCCACGATCTGATCCAGCGCCTGCATCCGCGTGGCCTGGTCGAAGTGGGCAGCGGACATTGGGCGGGCGCCGACGATTACGCGGTCAAGCTGAGCATCCGGGCGGCTGGCCTCAACCCGTTTCAGGAATTTCCCGGCATTACCGGGCTGAGCGCCGATATCGAAGCGAATCCGCAAGGTGGCGTGGCGGCCATCGACGGCCAGGGCATGACGCTGATGATGCCGAACATCTTTCGCCATGATCTGCACTTCCAGCATCTTGATGCAAGTGCGGATTGGCGTTTGTCCGCTGACGGCATGGAGCTGAATTTCGCCGCGAAACGCATCGTCAACCCGGATCTTGAGGGCGGTTTGCGGGGGCAGTTGCTGTTTCCCGAGCAAGGCTCAATCCAGGCTGACATCAGCGGGCGCTTCCAGCGTGGCGAGGCCGCAGCGGTTTATCGCTACCTGCCGAGGGTGGTGGGTGACGATACCTATAACTGGCTGCAACGCGGTCTGATCGCGGGCAGGTCCGACGATGTGCGTCTGGTGCTCAGGGGGCCGCTGGAGCGTTTTCCATTCGACAAGGGGGGCGGCAAGTTCAATGTCGCGATCAATGTCGTGGACGGGGTGCTTGACTATGCGCCGGGCTGGCCGCAGATCGAGGATGTCAATGCCACGCTGGTTTTTCATGAAGCGGCGATGACGCTGAATGCGCGATCCGGTCGGGTGCTGGATGCCCGCCTGGGGCCGGTCAAGGTGTCCATCCCCGATCTGCATGACGTACCGAACGAGGTTTTGATTGTCGATGGACAGGCTTACGGCGAGACCCGGACATTCCTCGATTTCATCCGAGCCTCACCGGTGAATCTGTATACCAATCGTTTCACCGAGCCGTTCAAGGCGGTTGGCGACGGCCGTCTTGATTTGCGTCTGCGGTTGCCCTTGCACCATGTCGATGCCACGACCTTGAATGGCAGCTATTCCTTTGACAACAACCAGCTTGAACCGGGTGGCGATCTGCCGGTACTGAGCGGTGTCGGCGGCAGCATCCACTTTACCCAGGGTGCTCTGCATGCCAGAGATATACGTGCCCAAGTGCTGGGAATGCCGGTCAGACTGAATATCGATACGGCTGCTGCGGGGAATATGCAGGCCGGCGTACCGCGAGTTCAGTTGCATGGCGTCATCACTCCCGCATTGCTCAAGCCGCATCTGCCGGCGGCGCTGGCTGGGCGCATCAGCGGCGCCGCCAGTTGGCAGGCCGAAGTCGGTCTCGGCGGCGCCCGATCCGGATTCGAGCTGACCTCCGACCTGCGTGGTCTGGCCATCGATCTGCCCGCACCATTCGGTAAAACCCTGGAACAGGCGGTGGCGCTTAATGTCGTCAAGGATGACGTGCCGCTGAACGGTTCGGTGGCCGCGGGCATGCTGGCTCGCTACGGCGAATTGTCCCGCTTGCGTGTGATATGGCCGGATACGGGTCCGGACAAGGGGCCGGACAAGGCGCGGATGCGCGCGCATCTGCGCTTCGGGCCGGGCGAGGTCGGCGTGCCGAGCGATGCCGGGCTATGGCTCAGTGGCGCGTTGCGGACGCTCGACCTTGATGCCTGGCGGCGGATCGACTGGGGGACGAATACCACAGGGGCATCCTCTGGATTGCCCAACAGCTTGCCGTTGCGCGAGGCGAGCCTGGCATTCAATGAGTTGCGTTTGTTCGATCGCCGAATAAACGATAGTTACATCAAGATTCGTCCGGCGGGGCTGGGATGGCGTGTGAACATCAATGGACGCGAACTTCACGGTGAAATGGTGACCGTTCCGAGCGGGGACAAAGTTGGTGTGCTGGCCAATTTCAAGCGTCTCAGTCTGCTTGAAGCCGAGGCGGGAACAATGCTGAAAGATCCGCCGATCGATTTGGGGGGCAATGGTGTCACGGACCATCTGTCCAGCCTTGAATTAAGCGCCGATAGCACGATGTTTCAAGGCCGCGAGCTGGGGGAGTTGCACCTGCGCATCGCACCTGACGCCGGAACGGTGGCGCGCGGTACGAGTCTTCGGCTGGAAAACTTTCAACTCAAGAGTAGTGACGGAGTGTTGCGCGGCAAGGGTTTGTTCGCCAACCACCCGCGGCGGCCGACGCGTATCGACGTGGAACTGGAATCAAACAACCTCGGCAAACTGTTCGACCGGATCGGCATGCCGGGGCATCTGAAGGGGGGGGCTGGCGTCGTCAACGGACCGCTGAGCTGGATGGGCGGTATTGAGGATTTCAAACTGGCGACCTTGAACGGCACTATCACCCTGAGTCTCAAGCAAGGTCAGTTCACCAAGGTTGAACCAGGTGCGGGAAAACTGCTTGGCATGCTTAGTCTGCAAAGCCTGCCACGCCGCATCGCGCTGGATTTCCAGGATGTGTTCAGCGATGGTTTTGCGTTCGACGAGTTGCTCGGTACGGTGCATTTGGCGCGCGGTTCAGCCTATGCCAAGGATCTGAGGATGAACGGCCCGGCTGCCAAGGTGCGCATGAGCGGTATGGCCGATCTGTCGCGCGAAACCCAGAATCTGCGCGTGACTATCGAACCGCGTCTGGAAGATACGGTCGCGGTGGCCGGCGCTTTGCTCGGCGGGCCGATCATCGGTCTGGGTACGTTCATCGCCAACAAGATTCTGCGCAATCCGATCGGTCAGGCGGCGACCTTCGAATACGCCATCACCGGGCCCTGGGCTGATCCGGTGGTGACCAAGGTGGCTAAACCGAATGTCAAGGGTGAGGAGTGAAGGGTGAGGCGGCTGCGCCGCTGGTGAAACGTCAAATGTGAAACGTGAAAGTCGGAGGCGCCAATGGTTCATCACTTTTCACCCGAGCCGCGTAGCGGCAAGTCACCTTTCACACGCTCTGCCCATATTGGCTATTGCGGTTGCGCAAAGTCCTTGTGTACCCTCGACGCTCTTCTCTGCCACTACGGGAGCACCCTGTGACCCGCGTCAAGCCTTCCAGTTTCGCCAAGACCAAAACCCGCGCCACGCCGAAACCGGCGCAGGACGCCAGCGGCATTGTGCGCGTCGCCGCCGTGCAGATGGCCTCCGGTCCGAATGTGGCGGCCAATCTTGCGGAGGCGGAACGCCTGATCAATTCTGCGGTGCTGGCCGGCGCCAAACTGGTCGCCTTGCCGGAGTTCTTCGCCATCATGGGCATGAAGGAAACCGACAAGGTTTCGGTCGCGGAAGTCGATGGCAAGGGGCCGATCCAGCGATTCCTCGCCGCACAGGCCAAGAAACACGCGATCTGGCTGGTCGGCGGCTCGGTGCCGATGGCCTGCGACAATCCGAAAAAAGTCCGTAACGCCTGCCTGGTCTATGACGACAAGGGCAAACGGGTTGCGCGCTACGACAAGATTCACCTGTTCGGACTCGATCTGGGCAACGAGCATTACAAGGAACAGACTACCATCGAACCCGGCAATCGGCTGGTCGTGGTCGAGTCGCCGTTCGGCCGCATCGGTTTGTCGGTGTGCTACGACCTGCGCTTTCCCGAGTTGTATCGGGCGATGGGCGATGTCGACATCATCCTGGTCCCGGCGGCGTTCACCGCAACCACCGGCCGGGCGCATTTCGAGACGCTGATCCGCGCCCGCGCGATCGAGAACCTGGCCTATGTCATCGCCCCGGCGCAAGGCGGCTATCATGTCTCCGGTCGTGAAACCCACGGCGACAGCATGATCGTCGATCCCTGGGGCAATGTGCTGGATCGCCTGCCGCGCGGTTCCGGCGTGGTCATTGCCGGCGTCAATCGCGCTTACCAGGAAAGTCTGCGCAAGAGCCTGCCGGCCCTCAAGCACCGCACTCTGGATTGTTCCACCGGCATCGAAGTCGATGTCGTCAAACCCTGATAACTGCCGATACTCATGACAACTGCCTCACCCTTTGCTACCGCCGACGCCACGCTGCTGGCGCCGAATGACATCGACACCGCCCAGCTCGATGGCGTGTTCGGCCAACTCGCCACGCACCAGGTCGATGATGCCGATCTGTATTTCCAGTACACCCGTTCCGAAGCCTGGAGCCTCGAAGAAGGCCAGGTCAAATCCGGCAGCTTCAATATCGACCAGGGCGTCGGCGTGCGCGCGGTGGTTGGCGACAAGACCGCCTTTGCCTATTCCGACGACATCCGTCTGCCGGCGATCCTCGAAGCCGCCTCGACGGTGCGCGCCATCGCCGCCGCCGGCCAGTCGGCCACCGCCCGGGTCGCCAGCCGCAGCCAGGGACGCGCGCTGTATGCGCCGATCGACCCGCTGGCCTCGTTGAGCGAATCCGACAAGGTCGCCTTGCTGCATCGTCTGGAGGACTACGCGCGCCAGCTGGATACGCGGGTGACCCAGGTCGTCGCCAGTCTGGCCGGTGAATACGAAGTCATCTTGGTGACTCGCCTCGACGGCCGCAGCGCCGCCGATGTGCGACCGCTGGTGCGGGTGTCGTTGCAGGTCATCGTCGAGCAGGACGGCCGTCGCGAGCAGGGCAGCGCCGGCGGCGGCGGTCGTTTCGATTACGCCTATTTCAGCGATGCGATGCTGCGCGAATATGCCGAGCATGCGGTGCATCAGGCGCTGACCAACCTCAATGCCAAACCGGCGCCGGCCGGCAGCATGACCGTGGTACTCGGCTCCGGCTGGCCCGGCATCCTGTTGCACGAAGCCATCGGCCACGGCCTGGAAGGCGATTTCAATCGCAAGGGTTCCTCCGCGTTCTCCGGCCGCATTGGCCAGCGCGTTGCGGCCGACGGCGTCACCGTGGTCGACGACGGCACCATTGCCGACCGGCGCGGTTCGCTCAATGTCGACGACGAAGGTACACCGACCCAACGTACGGTGCTGATCGAAAACGGCATCCTGCGCGGCTACATGCAGGACAGCATGAACGCGCGTCTGATGGGCATGGCGCCAACCGGCAATGCGCGGCGCGAATCGTTCGCCCACCTGCCGATGCCGCGCATGACCAATACCTACATGCTGGCTGGGGACAAGGACCCGGCCGAGATCATCGCCTCGGTGAAGAACGGCTTGTACGCGGTCAATTTCGGTGGCGGTCAGGTCGACATCACCAGCGGCAAATTCGTGTTCTCCGCTGCCGAGGCCTACATGATCGAGGACGGCAAGATCACCTATCCGGTCAAGGGCGCCACCCTGATCGGCAACGGCCCGGACGTGCTGACCCGCGTCTCGATGATCGGCAACGACATGTGTCTCGACCCAGGTGTAGGTACCTGCGGCAAGGAAGGCCAGAGTGTGCCGGTTGGTGTCGGCCAGCCTACCCTGCGTATCGACGGACTGACCGTCGGCGGCACGCAGTAAACATCCTTCATACCGGCGAATGCCGGTATCCAGAAACCCATGTCCGATTCAGAACGCCACAAAGGCGCGGCAAAAACCGCCCGCATTCCGATCAAGATCATCCCCAAGCCGCGCCTGAAGCTGCCGGTGTGGATCAAGGCGCAAGCGCCGAGCGCGCCGGAAGTCCAGCAGCTCAAGGCGATCCTGCGCGACGCAAAACTGCATACCGTTTGCGAAGAAGCATCTTGCCCGAACCTGGGCGAGTGCTTCAAGCACGGCACCGCCACCTTCATGATTCTCGGCGACCTGTGCACCCGGCGTTGCCCGTTCTGCGATGTCGGCCACGGCAAACCGCTGCCGCCCGACCCGGACGAACCGCGCCATCTGGCCGAGACGCTGGCCGCCATGCATTTGAAGTATGTGGTGATTACCAGCGTCGATCGCGACGATCTGAAAGACGGCGGCGCTCAGCATTTCGTCGATTGCATGCGCGCCGCGCGCGAGACGTCACCCGATACGCGTATCGAAATTCTGGTCCCGGATTTTCGCGGTCGACTGGAAATCGCCTTGGACATCCTCGCACTGCATCCGCCGGAGGTTATGAACCACAACCTGGAAACCGTGCCGCGCTTGTACAAAGCCTGTCGGCCGGGCGCGGATTACGCGCATTCGCTGCTTTTGCTGCGGACGTTCAAACAGCGTTGTCCGGGCGTGCCGACCAAATCCGGCATCATGCTCGGCCTGGGCGAAACCGATGCCGAAGTGGTTGATGTGCTGCACGATCTGCGCGCACACAACGTCGATATGCTGACCATCGGCCAGTACCTGCAACCCTCGCAGCATCACCTGCCGGTGGAACGCTTCGTGCCACCGGAACAGTTCGCGGAATTCGAGCGAATTGCTCTGTCCATGGGCTTCAAAAACGTCGCCAGCGGCCCGATGGTGCGGTCGAGCTATCACGCCGATCGGCAAGCTATCGGCTTATAACTGCAAAGCGTATTTGGTGCTGCGCCAGATTGCTGGCGAGATCAGCTCAGCCGGTCGCCGACGGTCAATGCGTGGCCGGCCAGGAATGCACTGGCGGACAGGCGTTTGCCGCCGGCCTGCTGGACTTCCCGGACCGCCAGCACGCCCTCGCCGCAAGCGACATGCATAGCGGCGTGGGTCAGCGCCAGAATTTCGCCCGGTTGGCCCGAACCCGATGCTGGACTGGCTTGCCAGATTTTCAGCGGACTGGCGTCGAGCAAAGCGAACGCGCCAGGAAACGGGTTGAACGCGCGAATCTTGCGATCCAGTTCAAGTGCCGGGCGCGTCCAATCCAGTCGCGCCTCTTCCTTGCCGATCTTGGCGGCGTAACTGGCCAGCGTGTCATCCTGAGCCATGGCGCCTAGCCTGCCCGATTCCAATTCAGGCAGCAACCACACGATTTCACTGGCGCCGAGCGCCGCCAGCCGATCATGCAGGCTGCCGGTGGTGTCGTCGGGTTGTATCGGCAGCGCCGTGCGGCGGAGCATGGCGCCGGTATCCAGCCCCTTGTCCATCTGCATCAGGGTGATACCGGTTTCATCGTCGCCGGCTTCAATGGCGCGCTGGATCGGCGCCGCGCCGCGCCAGCGCGGCAGCAGCGAGGCGTGGATGTTGACGCAGCCGAGACGCGGCATGTCGAGCACGGCCTGCGGCAGGATCAAGCCGTATGCGGCGACGATCATCAGGTCGGAGCGGGCGTCGAGGATGGACTGGCGTGCCGCGTCGGTTTTGAGGTTTTCCGGCTGCGCAACCGGCAATCCATGCGCCAGCGCGATTGCCTTTACCGGGCTCATCTTCAATTTCATGCCGCGCCCGGCGGGACGATCCGGCTGCGACAACACCAGCGCGATCTGATGTCCCGCAGCAATCAGCGCTTCAAGCGCTCGCGCGGCAAATTCCGGCGTGCCGGCAAAAATCAGCCGCATCACATGGTTTCCTTGGCCTGCTTGGTCAGCTTGTGCTTGATGCGCGTCTGTTTCAGCCGCGACAGGTATTCAACGAACACCTTGCCGTCGAGATGATCGATTTCATGTTGAATGCAGATCGCCAGCAGCCCTTCGGCATCGAGTTCGAAGCTTTCGCCGGCCAGGTTGGTGGCTTGCACGCGGATGCGTTCGGCGCGACTGACCTTGTCGTATATGCCGGGAACCGACAGGCAGCCTTCTTCATTCACCGCTTCGCCCTCCTTGAACAGGATGCGCGGATTGATCAGCGTCAACAGACGGTTTTTCTCTTCGCTGGTATCCACCACCAGCATCCGGACAGGGCGGTCGATCTGGGTCGCGGCCAGGCCGATGCCTGGCGCGGCGTACATGGTTTCGGCCATGTCGGCGGCCAGTCGACGAATTTCATCGTTGACTTCGGCGATTGGCTTGGCGACGGTATGCAGGCGCGGATCGGGATAATGCAGAATTTTAAGTAGGGCCATAACAAGTGTTGGCGAAAAATGATGGCTGAACAAGGTTAAAAGCTAAAAAGTGGTTTAAGCTTTTTCGCGACTGAATTATAACGGTCCCAGGTTCATATACTTGCGGCGGCCATCCATGAAGGGAAGCAAGATGCGTACTCTCGTTTTGATAGCGGCCTTGGGCTTGAGTTCAGGTCTGAGCGCTCAACTCTGGGCGGATGAAATCCGACTCCAGGAACAAGCCCCCGACCGTCATGTCGTGGTCAAGGGCGATACGCTTTGGGATATTTCGGAGAAGTTCCTTAAAGATCCGTGGAAGTGGCCGGAGGTCTGGGGCTTCAACAAGGATCAGATCAAGAACCCGCATCTGATTTATCCAGGTGATGTCGTATTGCTGACCATGGAAGGCGGTAAACCGCGTCTGTCGCTGCAGGGTGGACGGTTCGACCGTACCGTCAAGCTGTCGCCGGAAATACGCAGCGAACCGATCATCATCAAGGAAGCCGGCATACCAGCGATTCCGATCGCAGCCATTTCCGCGCTGTTGAGCCGTGGCGGTGTCGGCGACCCGGGCGATCTGGCCGCTGCGCCGAAAATTCTCGGCTCCAGCGATGAACGCGTGATGTTCGGGCCTGGCGATAGGGTGTTCGCGTCCAAGGGCGAGGCGGATATCGTCGATTGGCGGGTGGTGCGTCTGGGACAGGCATTGAAGAACCCGGATGATCCGAAGGAAGTGCTGGCCTATGAAATGATCCATGTCGCCGATGCGCGCACCGAGAAACCGGGCGATCCGCAAGTCATACGCCTGCTGCGCACCGAGCAGGAAGTGCTGGAACGCGATCGTCTGGTGCCGGCCTGGAAGATGGAACCCCCACAATATATGCCGCACGCGCCGGACCACGCGGTTCAGGCCAAGGTCGTTTCGGCGCTGGGCGGGCCGCGCTTTGCAGGCGCCTGGATGACCCTGGTGCTGGACAAGGGGGCGCGTGACGGACTTGCGGAAGGACATGTGCTGGCCTTGTTCCGTCCGGGGCGTTCGGTAGCCGATCCGAAGTGCATCCGCGCCGAAAAGATCGCTTTCATGGCGGGTGGCGGTCGTGGACATGCCGATGATTGCGTGAAGAGCGACAACGACACCAGCGCTTTGCCCGAGTCGCGTAATGGCTTGGCGTTTGTTTACCGGGTGTTCAACAAGGTGGCTTACGCGCTGGTCATGCAGTCGGTCGAGCCGGTGTCGGTGGGTGATGTGGCGCGCAACCCTTGAGTGCATCGGCGATCATGCTGACTGCCTCGATACCCGTTGACGGTTCCCGCTGATGCCGATGCCTGGCTGACGCTCGAAGCGATTCCCGGCCTTGGTCCGGAATCGGCGCAGCGTCTGTTGCAGGCTTTCGGCGCCCCGGAGGTCATCCTGGGCGCCTCTGCCGCGCAGTTGCAGGCGCTGGTCGGACCGGCTCTGGCGCGGGCCATCGCTGGCACTGTCGATGACGCGCTGCTGCAGCCGGGGCGGGATTGGCTGGCGCAACCGGATAATCACCTGCTGACCTGGAACGACCCGGCGTATCCGCCCGCCTTGCGTGATCTGCCCGCTCCACCGGCCTGGCTCTATGTCAAGGGCGATCCGGCCTGGCTGTCGCGGCCGATGCTGGCCATCGTCGGCAGTCGGCATGCCTCGCCGCAAGGCCTGCGCGATGCGGAAGCCTTTGCCAGGGCGCTGTCGGATGCCGGACTGACCATCGTCAGCGGACTGGCGCAGGGCATCGATACCGCCGCGCATGGTGGCGGACTGGCCGGCCTGGCGAGCAGCGTGGCGGTGGTCGGCACCGGTCTGGATCGCGTCTATCCGGCGCGCAACAAGGCCCTGGCGCATCGACTGGCGGCGGAAGGCGCGCTGGTGTCGGAATTCCCGATCGGCACGCCGCCGAAAAGCGGCCACTTCCCGCGCCGCAATCGCACCATCAGCGGCCTGAGTCTGGGCGTGCTGGTGATCGAGGCGGCGTTGCAAAGCGGTTCGCTGATTACCGCGCGGCTGGCCGCCGAACAGGGCAGGGAAGTATTCGCGCTGCCCGGCTCGATTCATTCGACGTTGGCCAAAGGCTGTCATCGACTGATCAAACAGGGCGCCAAGCTGGTCGAGTCGGCGACCGATGTGCTGGAAGAACTCGGCCGGCTTTTGCCAGCCATGCCGGTCGCAGCCGCGCCGGGTACCGTCGGTGATCCCGACGCGGCCTTGCTCGATCTGCTGTCCGGCGGTCCTTTGATCCCGGATCAACTCGCTTCCCGACTCGGCTTGACGGTGGAGGATGTCTCGGTCAAGCTACTTGCGGCAGAAATGCGGGGCGCTGTCGCCAAACTGCCTGGCGGCCTTTATCAACGACTGTTCTGACAATGTTCGACATCCTTCTCTATCTCTACGACACCTATCTTTTGTCCGAACATTTCCCGGATCCGGAGCGGCTTTCGCGCAAATTGTCGGCCGCCGGCTTTGAAGACCAGGCCATCGATGAAGCGCTCGACTGGCTGGCCGCGCTGGATGACCTGACCCCCGACGAGGGCGACATCGAACATCCCGCGATTCGGGTCTACAACGATTACGAAATCGGCCGTCTGGCCACTGATGGTCGTGGTTTTCTGACCTTCCTCGAAGGTTCCGGGCTGCTGCCGCTGCATGCACGCGAGTGGATCATCGACCGGGCGCTGGCGTTGAGCGATGCCGAGGTTTCGACCGATCGCATCAAATGGATCGCCTTGCTCGCGCTCTGGAAGCTGAAGGGCGCCGGCGATGTGCTGTGGCTGGAAGATCTGGTGCGCGGCGGCGAGATTGACGCTGACGATCAGGATGGCGGCGCGCTGAGCGGCTGGCAACCCACTTTGCACTGATCGCATGTCCAAACAACTCATCATTGCCGAGAAGCCGTCGGTCGCCCAGGATATTGCCCGTGCGTTGGGCGGTTTCACCAAGGACAAGGATTTTTTCGAGTCCGAGCACTATGTACTCTCTTCCGCTGTCGGCCATCTGCTGGAATTGACCTTGCCGGAGGAATTCGAGGTCAAGCGCGGCAAGTGGTCGTTCGCCAACCTGCCGGTGATTCCGCCGCATTTTGCGCTGAAGCCGGTGGAAAAGACCGAAGACCGCCTGAAGTTGCTGACGCGCCTGATCAAGCGCAAGGATGTCGACGGGCTGATCAACGCCTGTGACGCGGGGCGCGAGGGCGAACTGATCTTCAACTACATCGCCCAGCACAGCGCCACCAGGAAGCCGGTGCGGCGTCTGTGGTTGCAGTCGATGACGCAGAGCGCGATCCGCGACGGTTTCGCCAGTCTGCGTGGCGGCGACGAAATGGCCGGCCTGCGCGCCGCCGCGATCAGCCGCGCCGAAAGCGACTGGCTGATCGGCATCAACGGCACCCGCGCGATGACCGCTTTCAACTCCAAGACCGGCGGATTCCATCTGACGACCGTCGGTCGCGTGCAGACCCCGACTCTGGCCATCGTGGTCGAGCGCGAGGAACGCATCCGGCGTTTCGTGTCGCGTCCCTATTGGGAACTGGAAGCGCGTTTCGTCGGCGAGAAGGGCGCGTATCCGGGACGCTGGTTCAACGAGAAATTCAGGAAAGTCGAAGACGACGAGCATGCCACGGCCTATCGGCTGTGGGACCGACCCAGTGCCGAGGCGATCCGCGCCGCCTGCGTCGGACAACCGGCGCAGGCCACCGAGGAGACCAAGCCCACCAGCCAGCTGTCGCCGCTGCTGTATGACCTGACCAGCCTGCAACGCGAAGCCAACGGCCGCTTCGGTTTCTCCGCCAAAGTCACCCTGGGACTGGCGCAGGCGCTGTACGAAAAGCACAAGGTGCTGACCTATCCGCGGACCGACGCGCGCGCGCTGCCGGAGGATTACCTGCCTACGGTCAATGAAGTGCTGGCCAATCTGCCGCAGGAATATGCGCCGCTGGCGGCGACCATCCTGGACAAGAAATGGGTCGTGCCGAACAAGCGCATCTTCAATAACGCCAAGATTTCCGATCACTTCGCGATCATTCCGACCGGCATTCCGCCGAAAACGCTGAATGAAATCGAACTGAAGCTGTACGACCTGGTCACCCGACGGTTTCTCGCGGTGTTCTACCCGGCTGCGGAATATGCGGTGACCACTCGTATTACCCGCATTGCCGAACACGCGTTCAAGACTGAAGGCAAGGTGCTGGTGAATCCGGGCTGGCTGACGGTGTATGGCAAGGAGGCTGCGGTGGAAGACGAGGATGGCGCCACGCCGTCATTGTCGCCAATCGTGCCGGGGGAGACGCTGGCGACCGAATCGGTCGAAGTCAAATCCGCCCACACCCGGCCGCCGGCACGCTTCAACGAAGCCACGCTGCTGTCGGCGATGGAAGGCGCGGGCAAGATGATCGAGGACGAGGAATTGCGCGCGGCGATGGCCGGGCGCGGTCTCGGCACGCCGGCGACACGCGCGCAAATCATCGAAAACCTGTTGTCCGAGGTCTATCTGCATCGCGAAGGCCGCGACCTGGTGCCCACCGCCAAGGCGTTTTCGCTGATCACCCTGTTGCGCGGCCTCGGCGTCAAGGAGCTGACTTCGCCGGAACTCACCGGTGGCTGGGAATACAAGCTGGCGCAGATGGAGCACGGCAAGCTGACGCGCGAGGAGTTCATGGCCCACATCACCGGCCTGACCCAGGAAATCGTCGACCGCGCGAAACGCTACGAATCCGATACCGTGCCGGGTGACTTTGCCACCTTGAACACGCCTTGTCCGAAATGTGGCGGCGTGGTGAAGGAAAACTACAAGAAATTTGCCTGCCAGGCCTGTGACTGGAGCGCCTGGAAGATTGTCGCTGGTCGCCAGTTCGAAGTGGTGGAGATGGAAACGCTGCTGAGCCATCGCAAGATCGGCCCGCTGACTGGTTTCAGGAACAAGATGGGGCGTCCGTTCGATGCCGAGATTCGCCTCAATGACGATCAGGCGCCGGAGTTCGATTTTGGTCAGCCGCGCGAAGGCGAACTCGCCGAACCGGTCGACTTCTCCGCCCAGGAACAGCTTGGCGCCTGTCCCAAGTGCGGCGCGGCGGTGTATGAACACGGCAATTCCTATGTTTGCGAGCGCAGCGTCGGCCCGGACAAGAAGTGCGATTTCCGCAGCGGCAAAACCATTCTGCAACAACCGGTGGAACACGCGCAGATGCGCAAGCTGCTTGCCGAAGGCAAGACCGATCTGCTGACCGGTTTCGTTTCAGCGCGCACCAAACGCAAGTTTTCGGCATTCCTGGTGCGTGACAAGGATGGCAAGGTCGGCTTCGAATTCGAGCCGCGCGCCGAGGGCGCCGGCAAACGCGCCGCGCCGGATCCGGGCAAGGAACTCGGCAAGCATCCCAAGGATGGCAAGCCGATTACCCTCAAGTCCGGTCGTTTCGGTCCTTATGTGCAGCATGGCAAACTCAACGCCACCCTGCCCAAAGAGGTGAGCCCGGATGCGGTGACCCTGGAGCAGGCGATCGAATTGCTGGCGATCAAGGCAGCCGGGAAGTGACCCAGCTGCGGGCTATTTTGCATAGGTGCCCATCCGGGAAATCCAACCATGAGTCCGCCAGCCGAAACCGCTGATACACCGACGTTGTTGTCGGTCATCGAGTTGCTGGGTTATCCCAATCTGCGCGTCGTCTACGAACGTCTGGGGTATCGGGTACTGACCGAATTCTCGGTGCGCAAGGCGATCAGCCTGATGCGCAAGGAAAAACCGGCGGTAATCGTCGCCGATTTCTATTTTCAGCCGGATTTCCGCGATCGCGTCAGCAATCTCGAATCGCTGCTGGCCACTGCTCAATCGCACCCGGATGTCAAGCTGCTGGTGCTTTACGAGTCGGCGCATGAACACGCTCTGGAGCGACTGCGCGCGCGTTTCCGGATCGACGCGGAACTGACTCTGCCGGTCAGGGAAGCCGAGCTGGAGGCGCTGTTGGCAAATTGGCGGGAGCGGCACTGAGCCGCCGGGTATATCGTCGCCGGCTATGATCCGCCGTGAAAACCTCTACACTGATGCGCGGGTTCTGCTGTTCCTTTGCCAACAATAAAGACTGAAGAGGTAATCACCATGACCAACCTGCTCGACGAGCTCAAGTCCATGACCGCCATCGTCGCCGACACCGGCGATATCGAAGCAATCCGCCACCATCAACCGGAAGATGCCACCACCAATCCATCCTTGCTGCTGAAGGCGGCCAGTCTGCCGGAATATTCGCCGCTGATCGATGACGCCATCGCATGGGCAAAGTCCCAAAGCGAAGACCGGACCCGGCGCATCAATGATGCAATGGACAAACTGGCGGTCGAAGTTGGTGTCGAGGTGCTGAAGATCGTGCCCGGCCGCATCTCCACCGAAGTCGATTCACGCTTGTCCTTCGATACCCAGGCGACGCTGGCCAGGGCGCGCAAGATCATCCGCATGTACAACGAAGCGGGCATCGCCAACGAACGCGTGCTGATCAAGATCGCCTCGACCTGGGAAGGCATACGCGCCGGGGAGATACTGGAACACGAGGGTATCCACTGCAACCTGACACTGATGTTCGGTTTCGCTCAGGCGCGGGCCTGTGCCGAGGCCGGGGTGACGCTGATTTCCCCGTTCGTCGGGCGGATTTTCGATTGGCAGAAGGCCAAGGAAGGCCGCAGCGAGATTCCCGCCGAGGAAGACCTTGGCGTGCTGTCAGTGCGCCGCATCTACGATTACTACAAGGCGCACGGTTACGCCACCACGGTCATGGGCGCTTCGTTCCGCAACAGCGGTGAAATCATTGCGCTGGCCGGCTGCGATCGCCTGACCATCAGCCCGGCCCTGCTGGAGGAATTGCAGCAAATGCCCGGTACGCTGGTGCGTCGCCTGGAATACACCGGCGCGATCAACCCGCGTCCGGCCTCGATGACCGAGGCGGAATTCCGCTGGGACATGAATCAGGATGCGATGGCGACCGAAAAACTTGCCGAAGGCATTCGCGGCTTTACCGCCGACCAGGTCAAGCTGGAACAGGCGCTGGCTAAGAAGTTGTAGTTTTACCTCTAACTCGTGCTGGATAAAAACATCCGATTCGGTTCAAGCGCCTGGTGTCGTGCGCACCTGTGCGACGCCAGGGACCAACCCGCGAATAACCCTTTGAAAAACAAGGTTTGGTACTAACATACTCAAGGCACAAATTATCGTACCAAATTGATGTATATGACTTGTGCCGGAGGGGATGTTGCGAATAAGCTTCTTCGCCCTGATGGTTGCAACTTAATTTTTCGATGGATCGCGTAACTGATTTGAATTCGATCGGAACAGTTTTGGAGGCGCGTAAGCGCGTCACCCTGGCCTATGCACTCGCCGCATTGCTGGTGGTCGCGACGAATTCTGTCCAAGCCGCAAGTACTATTTCGGTGGGCAAGGAAATCGTGTTTGAACGTACCAAGGGAAATTGTCTGGCGTGCCACGCTTTCCCAACCGTTCCGGATGCGGAACAGACCGGCAACAGCGGTCCGCCGATCATCGCCATGCAGGCCCGCTTTCCAGATAAATCCAGCTTGCGGGCGATCATCCGTGATGCCACGGTGTCCAACTCAACCAGTTTCATGCCGCCGTTCGGCAAGCACCAAGTGCTGAGCGAGGAAGAAATTGACAAGGTCGTCGACTTTGTCCATAGCCTTTAATCAACGATCCACAAAGGAGTGCACATGAATATTTTGCGCAGAAACGTACTGAAGGGTGCTGGCGCCGCCGGCGCGGTGAGCGTGGCGATGGCTGCCGGTCTGCTGAAGCCGGGCATGGCCTTTGCCTCGAACTGGAACAAGGGGCTGTTC
>Ga0208244_100581_pt1 | contig 32059 bp, 26 predicted proteins | sample SubbioCR12Aug_5A_FD_184828 | JGI IMG/M metagenome (GOLD analysis project Ga0208244, IMG submission 184828) | Serpentinite rock and fluid subsurface biosphere microbial communities from McLaughlin Reserve, California, USA - CR12Aug_5A (SPAdes) | ecosystem: Environmental > Terrestrial > Deep...
GCCATTCACCCTTCGACAGGCTCCCTTCGACAGGCTCCCTTCGACAGGCTCCCTTCGACAGGCTCCCTTCGACAGGCTCAGGGCGAACGGCAAGGGAGTGTTGTCAGTCATTTATCCGATCCTCAGTAAGCCATGCCTGCCGGCGCGCCTCAGCGCTGCACGGACAGCACGAGCCGGCCGAGCCATTCGTTCATGGCGACATGGCCGGCCCACAGCCCGCCCGGGCGTGGCAAAAAGTCCAGGGCGGTGAGCGGGCCGGTGGTTTCATAGCCGGTTGGCGCGGCCAGGGCATCCAGTCCGGCGGCGGCAAACGCCGCCTGCGCGCGTCGCATGTGCCAGGCATGGGTCACCAGCAGCACGCGGCCGACGCCGGCTTCTTTCAGCAGGGCCGCGCTCATGCGCGCATTGTCGCGCGTATCGGTGGAGTGGTCCTCGACCCAGCGCACCTTGACACCGAAATCCCGTTCCAGCGCGTCGCGCATGCTGCGGCCCTCGGGTACGCCCCCCAGCGGTGCGCCTCCCGTGACGAGCAGCGGCAGGCCGGTGTCGCGGTGCAGCCGCGCCGCATAGCGAAGTCGCTCGAGCGACCAGCGGCTCACCGTGTCGCCGCCATACTCCGGCGCCGCCCAGGTGCTGCCCCCGCCCAGCACGACGATGGCCTGCGCATTCTTCGCCTGTGCGAGGTCGAGTGCAGGGATGTCCTCGAGCGCGGCGAGCATCGGCTTCGTCACGGCGGGCGTGGCGAGCAGCCAGAGCAGGACGAGGCCGCCCCAGGCCAGCGCCCTGCCGAGGCGCGGCCGGCGCCGCAGGAGCAACAGGCCCAGCACCGCGAGCAGCAGCGGTCCCGCCGGCGGCAGCACCAGCGTGGCGAGAAGTTTCTTGAGCAGGAACATCAGCCGGTGACTTTTCTCACCAGCGCGCGGCTCACCATGCGCAGGCGCTGCGCCAGCGGAAAGCGCTTGAAATTGGTCTTCACCGCACCCTTGGTGAAGGCGGTGCGCTTGGAGTAGTCGATGTTCACATCCACCACCACCGGCCGGCCTGTGGCCGCGATGCGGCGCGCCTCGCTGATGGCGCCGGCGATGGCCGCGTCGTTTTCCATGCGGACATAGGCCGCGCCGGTCGCCATGGCGATGCCTTCGATCTTCACCGAGCCGAGCACGGCGCAGGGCTTGCGGTTGTAGGGGATTTCCTGTGCCTGGGCAATCTGCGACAGCTCGCCGTCATGGAAGACGAAGTAGGCGATGCCCAGTTCCTCCTTCGATGCCGTGAGAATCTCGATGCCGGTCATCATGAAGGCGCCGTCGCCGACGATGGAGAAGACTTCCCGCTGCGGCTGCGACAGCTTGGCGCCGACCGCGGCGGGCACGGCATAACCCATGCAGTTGAAGTCGGTCGGCAGGATCAGAGACCTGCTGGCGTGCACCGGGAAGAGCTCGGCGGTGAGAAAGGTGTGGTTGCCGTCGTCCACCGTGGCGATGGCATTGTCCGGCATCTGCCGGCGCAGCTCGTCGAAGAAGCGCGCCGGATTCACGCGACCCTTGCTGTCGTGCCCATACCATTCCTTTCGGTAGGCTTGTTTGTCGCGGCGGATCTGCTCCTGCGGCCCGTTGCCGGCCGGTCGTGCCGTCCCGCGTGCCCTCAATTCAAAAGTCAGTTCCTGCAATACGGCGGCCGCATCGCCCGCCAGCGCCACTTTGGCCGGATAGTTCTTGTCGAAGACCTGCGGATTGATGTCGATATGCACCAGATTCTCCGGCACCGTCACGCCGAAGCTGCCCGTGCCGATCTCACCGAAGCGCGTGCCGACGGCGAGCAGGGCGTCGCAGCCGGCGAAGGCGTTGCGCGCGGCGGGCACGGCGTGCGGGCCGAAGCTGAAGCCGGCATGCAGCGGATGCGTGGCGGGGAACGTCGACAATCCCTGCAGGGTCGTGGCCACCGGCGCCTGCAGGAATTCGGCAATTTCCTTCAGTTGCGGCAGTGCGTCCACCGCCCCCCAGCCGGCGAAGATGCCGGGGCGGTCGGCTGCCAGCAGCAGCTCGGCGGCGCGCGCGATGTCATCCTGTGCCGGCAGGGGCGGCGCCGCAGCCGGCGTCCAGGCCGGCAGTTCGCCGACCTCTTCCGGAAACAGTTGCAGGTTGACCGGCAACTCGACGAACACCGGGCCCGGTTCGCCGCTGGTGGCAATGCGGTAGGCCTCGAAGATCGTCGGCACGACGTCGACATGGCGCTCGATGAGGAAGCTCGCCTTGGTCAGCGGCTTCATGAAGGCGTGCTGGTCGATCTCGTGCAACTGGTAGCGCTTGCCCAGATCGGTGCGGATGCCGCCGGTGATGACCAGCATCGGCACGCCGGCAAGCAGCGCCTCGGCGATGCCGCTCGAGGCGTGGGTGAGGCCGGCCGCCGGCACGATGGCCAGCGTGCCGATCGAGCCGGAGACGCGGCTCACCGCATCGGCGATGAAGGAGGCGCTGCCCTCGTGGGTGACGAGGATCGGCGAGATCGTTTCGGACGAATTCAGTTCGTCGTAGAACTCGGTGTTCTGCACGCCGGGAATGCCGAAGGTGTAGCGCACGCCGAGCTGCTCGAGGGCGTGCGTGGCGAGCCATGCCGCAGTTTTCTTCATGATTGACCCTTTGTAACCTTTGCGATCGATTGGCCGGCGATGCGTCCGGTGAGCACGCAGCAGCCGAGGAAAGTGCCTTCCAGCGCGCGCAGGCCGTGGCTGCCGCCGCCGCCGAAGCCGGTCGCCTCGCCCGCTGCATACAGCCGCGGAATCGGCTTGCCGGCGGTGTCGAGCACGCGGCTGTCGAGGTCGGTCTGGATGCCGCCCAGGCTCTTGCGGCTGATGATGAATTCGCGAATGGCGATGAGCGGCAACGCCCCGTCGTCGAGGATGCGCTGCGACTTGCAGGTACGGATGCGATCGCCCTTCCATTGCCTGAGGCTGGCAATGCGCTGCAACTGCTCGTCCTCGAAATGGGCCGCGCCGCGCGCCACCTGCGCGTCAAATTTCGTCAGCGCCGCGGCCAGCGCCTCCAGGTCGACCGCATTGTCGCCCTGCAGCGCGTTCATCTTCGCCACCAGCGCAGGGAGTGTGCCGGCAACGACGACGTCCTCGCAATGAGTGGTGAGCTGGTCTACCAGCCAGCGGTTGCCGAACAGCAGGTCGCGCAGGAAGGACAGCTTCTTCTTGTCGCGGATCGACGGGTTGAACTCCGCGCCGGAGACGGCCAGCTCCTTCAACGCGATCTTGCGGTTGAGGATCTGCCATGAATACTGCCGCTCGGTGGCACACACCTGCGTCACCAGGTCGCGCGTGTCGTAGCCCGTCACCAGCGGCGGCATGAAGCGCTGGCCGCGCCAGTCGACCCACAGGGCGGAGCGCGGCGGCACCAGCGACAGGCCGTGGTGGGGCTTGCGCGGATTCCAGTGGCGCACGCCGGCGGCGTAGTCCCACATCTTGTCCAGGTGCGTGATGTTCCCGCCGACCTTGCCGACTGCGTCGTGCAGCATGCCGTCGGCGTAGCGGTGCGACCCGTTGAGGAGCGTTTGCGGCGGCGTGCGCCAATCGGCGTGCCAGTTCTGCCGTACCCGCTCCAGGCTGCCGTTGATGCCGCCGGTGGCGACGAGAATCGACTCGCCGAAGGCTTCGAAGGGTTCGCTGCCCTCTTCCAGTGCGCCGCTGCAGCCGCTGATCTCCCCCATCAGGCTGGAGAAGGCCTCGACGCGATGGCCGAAATGCACGGCCAGCATCGAGGCCCGTGGATGGTTGCGCAGCCGTTTGACGAGCTGCACGGCCAGTTCGCGGCCGGTGCCCCAGACGATGTGGAAGCGTGGCACCGAGTTGCCCCGCGTGTGCAGGCCGCGCTCGACCCAGTGCGGCACGGGAAAGAAGTCGATGCCGCTGGCTTTCAGCCAGAGATAGACGTCATCGTGGCAGCGCCCGGTGTAGGCTTCGGCCCAGCGGCGCGGCCAGTGGTCGTCCGCGCCGAACTCGGCGAAGGAACACCAGTCGTCGTAGGCCTGCCGGGGGGAATCTTCGAAGCCCGCGCGCTGTTGCTCGCGGCTGCCGACGACGAAGATGCCGCCGAAGCTCTCCTTTGCCAGGCCGCCGAAGTTCTCCTCGCTGTCGCGGTCGAGAATCGTCACGCTTTTCCCGGCGTCGAGCAGTTCCAGCGCGGCGCAGATGCCCGCCAGGCCGCCGCCGATGACGACGACGTCGCTTTTGTAGGTATGCATCGTGTTCCTCCTCGCGGCGGCGTGCCGTCCGCTGCGGGTTGTTGTTTTGGCCCTGTCCCGCGAAACGAAAGCATAGCGCATGAGTCGTCATTCGGCGACACGCCAAGTCCTTGCTGCGCAAGGTTTCATGCCGCGGAACCGGATTCGCGTCGGCAGGGGACGACGGATTCTCTGGCGATTTCACTCGGCAATCTGTCGCCGCTGCCCCATGCGCCTGATCTCAAGGAAGAAATGCATGTGGGCACGCCCCTTGCGTATGGAGCTTGCCGCCAGCTTTCGGCGGCAAGCTGTTCACACATCACAAGGAGTCACCATGCTCGACAAGATGCAACTCTTCGGAAAACACAACGATCCCCAGCCGCCACAACGGCCCGGCGTGCCTGCCGCGCGCAAACCCGGCGAGCCCGGCGCCATGGCGCCGCCACGGCTCGAATCCACGCCAACGCCTTCGTCGACAGAGGCGAAGGCCGCCGGCAAGGCGGAAGCCCTGCAGGGCAGCAAGCTCATCGTCGGGCCCGACATCAAGCTCAAGGGCGCCGAGATCAGCGATTGCGGCACACTGGTCGTCGAGGGGCGCGTCGAGGCGGTGCTCGACAGCCTGGCCATCCAGATTGCCGAGCAGGGCGCCTTCTCCGGGCGCGTGGTCATCGACGTGGCCGAGATCCACGGCCACTTCGACGGCGATCTCCTGGCGCGAAAAAAGCTGGTGGTGCATTCGACGGGACAGGTCTCGGGCAAGATCCGCTACGGCAAGATCGTCATCGAGGAAGGCGGCGAAGTCTCCGGCGACGTGCGTTCGCTCGCCTCAGAACAGGCTGCGAAGGCTGCGCCGGAGGCGCCCGGCGATGACAAGCGTGCCGAACTGATCGGCATCGAGGCGGCAGCCAACCGACCCCGCCCCGCCTTTTCCAAATAACCCTCCTCCCTCAACTTTTCGGCACGGGCGCGTGGGAACCGCCCGTGTTCCCGCTTTACGCCGCCGGTCTGTCGGCGCTGCTGGCATAATGGCAGCGTCAAGATACCGGCGAGCGCCATGCCCGACAGGAAATTCGGATTCGAGACCCTGTGCCTTCACGCGGGCAGCCAGCCCGACTCCGCCACCGGCGCGCGCGCGGTACCCATCTACCAGACGACCTCCTTCGTCTTCGATTCCGCCGCGCCATCACGCCGCAGACGAAATGCCTTTATGCCGAGACCATCGGCAATCCGCGCGGCAACGTGCTCGACATCGCCGCCGTGGCGGCCGTCGCGCGCGAAGCCGGCCTGCCGCTGGTGATCGACAACACCTTCGCTTCGCCGTACCTTTGCCGGCCGATCGAGCACGGCGCCGACATCGTCGTGCATTCGGCCACCCAGTTCATCGGCGGCCACGGCGCCACCATGGGCGGCGTCATCGTCGAGTCGGGCAAGTTTCCCTGGGGAGATGAGAAAATTCGCGGCAAGTTTCCGGGAATGCACGAGCCCTCGCAGGGCTACCATGGCGTGCGCTTCTACGAGACCTTCGGCGACTTCGGCTTCACCATGCGCGCCCGCTTCGAGACGCTGCGCACGCTCGGCCCGGCGCTCTCGCCGCTCAACGCCTGGCTGCTGCTGCAGGGGCTGGAAACGCTCGACGACATTTTGTGGGACATCGACCAGGCGCTCGAGAAGAGCGCCGCCTGAACAAGGGAGTGACATGGAGTTTTTCGAAAATTTCGGCTTGCGCGAACTGGTGATCGGCACCGCGGTCCTGCTCGGCATCTATTCCGGCATTGTCATCATCCGCCTGGCGCGGCTGTCGCGCCCGAGTCCGCCCGAACCGGTGTGGAAGCAGGCGCCGACGCAATTCGGCGAACAGATGCTGAAAAGCGGCATCGAGGCGGAACTTGCCGAGCTGCGCGGCGAGGTCGCCGCGCTCAAGGACGAGGTGGCGCTGCTCAAGGCGGCGCGCAATGTTTCGCCGCAGTACGGCGAGGCGGTGGCCATGGCGCAGAAAGGCATGGCTGCGCAGCAGGTCGCCGAGCGCTGCGGCATCTCGGTGGCGGAAGCCGACATGGTGTGCGCCTTGAGCCGGGCCAGGCCTGAATAGGGGAGGGAATATGGCGGAACCGGAACAGCCTGAACAGGAAGACCTGAAAAAGAAGCTGGTACGGCGCATCGCGATTGCCGGCGTGCTGGTCGTCGTGCTGCTTGGCGGCTTGACGCTTGTCGAGGATTACCTGCTGGAAAAGCCCGTGCCGCCTGCTGCGCCAGAGTCCACAACGGCTGCACCCGCCGCCGACAAGGCCGAAGAAAAGCCCGCCGAAGAGAAACCGGCCGAGGAGAAGAAGGAAGAGGCGAAAGCCGAAGAGAAGCCGCCGGAAGCACCCAAGGCCGAGCCCGAAAAAACCGAAACGCCGCTCGCGCCGGCCCCGGAGCCGAAACCTTCATCGCGCGTCGTCATCAAGGCGGGGCCGGCCGCGCCCCCTGCACCCCCCGTGCCGGCGAGGAAGCCGGAGCCTGCTCCAGCCAAGACGGCCGCCACGCCTGCGCCGCCCGATCCTGCTACCGTCATTGCGCGCAGCTACCGCCTGCAAATGGGCGTGTTCACTACCGCTTCCAACGCCGAGGAACTGCATGGCAGGCTCGAGAAGGCCGGCATCCCGTCCTATGTCGAATCGCGCGTGCATGTCGGCCCCTTCAAGACGCAGCAGGAAGCCGACGCGGCGCGCCGCAAGCTGAAGGAACTCGGCCTCGGCCCCGGCCTGCTGATCCCGCCGCAAAAGCGTTGAATAAAGGAAAAACCGCCATGAACAGGAAGATCATCGCCACCGCCAGCGCGCCGGCTGCCATCGGCCCCTATTCGCAGGCCGTGCAGGCCGGCAGCACCGTCTATCTCTCCGGCCAGATCGGCCTCGATCCGACCAGCATGCAGATGGCCGAGGGCATCGACGCGCAGATCGCGCGTGTTTTCGAGAATCTGAAGGCCGTCGCCGCGGCGGCCGGCGGTTCGCTCTCCGACGCCGTCAAGATAACCATTTACGTCACCGACCTCGCCCACTTCGCCGGGGTGAACGACGCCATGGCGGCTCATTTCAGCCAGCCCTACCCGGCCCGCGCCACGGTGCAGGTAGCGGCGCTGCCGCGCGGCGCGCTGGTGGAAGTCGACGCCGTGCTGGTCATTGCGTGACTGTGGTGTCGCGGTCCCGTAGGTCGGGCTTCAGCCCGATGACCGAAGGAAATCCCTGTGGGACGGCGGCCGCAGATGTCGGGCTGAAGCCCGACCTACCACAGGGCATTCCGGGCGTCACTGGCGCAACCGCGGCCAAGCTCGACAAGCTCGGCATCCGCACCCAGGACGACCTCGTCCTGCACCTGCCGCTGCGCTACGAGGACGAAACCCGCGTCACCGCCATTGCCGACCTGCGGCCCGGCATCGCTGCCCAGGTCGAGGCGGAGATCGTCGAATCCAGCGTGCAATACCGGCCGCGCCGCCAGTTCGTCGTGCGCGTGCGCGACGAGGCCGGCGGCGATCTGGTGCTGCGCTTCCTCAATTTCTACGGCAGCCAGTTGAAGCAACTCGCCGCCGGCCGGCGCCTGCGCATCTTCGGCGAACCGCGCGGCGGCTTCCTCGGCGACGAGATGGTGCACCCGCGCTGCCGACTGGTCGGCGAGGACGAAGCGCTGCCCGAGGCGATGACGCCGATCTATCCGACCACCGCCGGCCTCTCGCAACTGGCGCTGCGGCGGCTCATCGGCCTCACGTTGAAGCAGGCTGATCTTGCCGAAACCCTGCCCGATGCGCTGCGCAAGAAACTGCGCCTCGCGGAGTTTGCCGGCAGCGTGCAACTGCTGCATTACCCGACGCCGCAGACCGCCGCCGCCGAACTCACCGGGCGAACCCATCCTGCCTGGCAGCGCATCAAGTTCGACGAGCTGCTGGCCCAGCAGCTCAGCCTGCGCCGCGCTCACGAGGCGCGCCGCGCCAAGACCGCGCCGCCCCTGCCGACCAAGGGCACGCTGATGAAAAGGCTCCTCGCCGCGCTGCCTTTCAAGCTCACCGCCGCACAGCAGCGCGCCTGGCGCGAGATCGCGCATGACCTCGGCCAATCCCATCCCATGCAGCGCCTGCTGCAGGGCGACGTCGGCAGCGGCAAGACGGTGGTCGCCGCGCTTGCCATGCTCGCCGCCGTCGAGAATGGCCACCAGGCCGTGCTCATGGCACCCACCGAGATTCTCGCCGAGCAGCATTACCGCAAGCTCGCGCAGTGGCTGGCGCCGCTCGGGCTGGACATCGCCTGGCTCTCCGGCAGCCTGAAGAAGAAGCAGAAGGCGGCCATGGCCGAGGCTATCTCCAGCGGCAGCGCCCGCCTGGCCATCGGCACCCATGCGCTGATCGAGGAGGCCGTGGCTTTCCCCAGGCTCGGGCTGGCCATCATCGACGAACAGCACCGCTTCGGCGTGCGCCAGCGGCTGACTTTGCGCGGGAAGGGCGTCAACCCGCATCAGCTCATGATGTCCGCCACGCCCATCCCGCGCACCCTGGCCATGAGCTACTACGCCGACCTCGACGTCTCGGTGATCGACGAACTGCCGCCCGGCCGGCAGCCGGTGCTGACCAAGCTGGTGTCGGAAGCGCGCCGCGACGAGGTCATCGCCCGCATCCGCGACGCCTGCGCGCAAGGCCGGCAGGCCTACTGGGTGTGCCCGCTCATCGAGGAGAGCGAGAAGCTGCAGCTGCAGACGGCGGTAGACACCTTCGAGCGCCTGCGCGCCGAACTCCCTGGCCTCAACGTCGGCCTGGTGCATGGCCGCCTCAAGGGCGAAGAGAAAGCGCGCGTGATGGGCGAATTCGCGGCAGGGAATATGCAGCTCCTCGTCGCCACCACGGTGATCGAGGTCGGCGTCGACGTGCCCAATGCCTCGCTCATGGTGGTCGAGCACGCCGAGCGCTTCGGCCTCTCGCAGTTGCACCAGTTGCGCGGCCGCATCGGCCGCGGTTCAGACGATTCGGTGTGCATCCTGCTCTACGCCCACCCGCTCGGCGAGACCGCGCGCGCGCGGCTGAAGATCATCTTCGAGAACGCCGACGGCTTCGAGATTGCGCGCCAGGACCTGCACCTGCGCGGCCCCGGCGAATTCCTCGGCAGCCGCCAGAGCGGCGTGCCGCTGCTGCGCTTCGCCGACCTGGAGGCCGATGCCGAGCTGCTCGATGCGGCGCGCGAGACGGCGGAGCGGCTGCTGAAGGAGTTTCCCGATGCCGCCGACCGGCATGTCGAGCGCTGGCTGGGCGGCAGGAGAGAACTTCTCAAGGTGTAAAATCCAGGCATGTCCGAACTCACCCTGCGCCAGCGCCTCGACGCCTACGAACGCCTGATGCGGCTCGACAAGCCGATCGGTACGCTGCTGTTGCTGTGGCCGACGATGTGGGCGGTGTGGATCGCGGCGGAGGGGGCGCCGAGCCTGTTCATCGTCTGGATCTTCGCCCTGGGCACGCTCTTGATGCGCTCGGCCGGCGTGGTGATGAACGACTACGCCGATCGCCACTTCGATCCACATGTCGAGCGCACCAAGGGCCGACCGCTGGCGGCGAAGCAGGTGACCGAGACGGAAGCGCTGTTGCTCGCAGGCGCGCTTACGCTGTGCGCCTTCCTGCTCATCCTGCCGCTGCACAAGCTGGTATGGCTGCTCTCGGTGGTGGCGCTGTTCCTGGCGGCGAGCTATCCGCTCACCAAGCGCTTCCTTGCCGTGCCACAGGCCTATCTGGGCGTGGCCTTCGGCTTCGGCATCCCGATGGCTTTCGCCGCGCAGCTCTTCACCGTGCCGCCGCTGGCGTGGGTGCTGCTGCTGGCGAACATCTTCTGGGCCATCGGCTACGACACCTGCTACGCCATGGTGGATCGCGACGACGACCTGAAGATCGGCATCAAGACTTCCGCCATCACTTTCGGCCGTTTTGATGTGGTGGCGGTGATGCTCAGCTACGCAGTGACGCTGGCAATCCTCGCCTGGGTCGGTGCGCAGGCGGGGCGCGGCCTCTACTTCAATCTCGGGCTGCTGGTGGCCGGCGGCATGATGCTGCGGCACTACTTCTGGATTCGCGGCCGCGAGCGCATGGCGTGCTTCCGCGCCTTCATGGACAACAACTGGGTCGGCGCGGCGATCTTCGCCGGCCTGGCCCTCGACTACGTGCTGCGCTCGGGAAGGATGCCGGCGCTCTAGGTGCTCCGGCTAGCGCCGTCCGGCGCCGACCGGCGCAAGCCCCTGGCAGTCGCGCCCGAGCCAGGTCATCTGCGACTCCGTCTGCATGGTGTGGCGGCCGCGTGCATCGGTCGTCGTCATGTCCATGCGCGAGTGGACCGTGTTGCCGGAGAAGGTGCTCTCACCCTTGCCTTGCGAGCGGCGGCCCTCGACGGTGCAGTCGACCTCGTAGCGCATGGTGTTGCCGCTGCGGCTCATCTTGGTCGGCTGGCAGCGCCCCTCGGGGTCGATCACGGGCGTGTCGCGCTTGGCCATTTCCTCGCTGATGCAGATGCGCATGGCGCCGCCTCCGCCCATTCCCATGCCCTGGCGGCCCAGCATGGCCTCCATCTGCTTGCGCTGCTCGGGCGGCATGCTGGCCATCTGCTGCTGCATTTGCGCCTGCGCCGCCGCCATCTGCGCCTTCATGTCCTGTCCATCCATCATCTGCTTGAGGGTCTTGACCTCCCACAAGCCGGCTTTCATGCCGGAGTCGGCGAAGGCGGGGGCGACCAGCAGCGGCAGCACGGCAGCAAGAATCAGTTTTTTCATGGGGATCTCCTTTGCGCGGTTGGGTTGCAGTGCGGGCGGCGCGGTACGGCGCCATTATCTGACGGGCATTGTGCCAGAACGTGCCGGCAACCGGAATGCCGCCGGACGCGCACCGGCAAATTGATGCGTTCCGCTCATGAAGGCACTATTATTGAAAACCATTGGGAACGGGGAAACTGAATGACTTGCGGGCAATTGGGGTGTTTACCTAGTTCCTCGGCGGTTGTCCCTGATTGATCCGGCATGGGGGGCTGTTAAGGTTGCCTTGACAATGAAATACGATCGGCAGGAGGTTCATGAATAGCGATGCGATGTGGCTCGGACTGGTCGCGCTCGGCGGCGGACTGGCGTCGGCCCTGATCGGCTTCGCCTACCTGTTGCTGCGCCTGCGCGAAGCGGAGCAGCGCGTGCGGGCAAAAGAGGCCGAGCACCAAGGCATGCTGGACCGCCTGCAGGAGAATGAATACCGCCTGCGCACCATCATCGAGTCGGAACCGGAGTGCGTGAAGCTGCAGGCCGCCGACGGCACGGTGCTGGAAATCAATCCGGCCGGCCTCAGGCTGGTGGATGCCGACCGTGCGGAGGACATCATCGGCAAGCGGATCTACGATGTCGTCGCGCCGGAATACAAGGCCATCTACCGGGAAAACATGCGGCGCGTCTTCGCCGGCGAAGCGGCCGTCTATGAATTCAAGTCGATTACCCTCAAGGGCCGGACGCGCTGGATGGAAACGCACGCCGTGCCCCTGCGCGATGCGCGTGGCGAAGTCTATGCGCTGCTCGGCATCACGCGCGACATCACCGAGCACAAGTGGGCCGAGGAGCAGGGCCGGCGGCACCAGACGGAGCTGGCGCGGGTGGCGCGCCTGTCGACCATGGGCGAGATGGCCACCGGCCTGGCCCACGAACTCAACCAGCCGCTCGCGGCGATCGCCAATTTCGCCCGCGGCTGCATCCGCCGCCTGCGCACCGGCGAGGTGCGGCCCGCCGAACTGATCGAGCCCCTCGAGGAGGTGTGCGAGCAGGCGGAGCGCGCCGGCGAGATCATGCGCCATGTGCGCGACTTCGTGCGCAAGAGCGAGCCCCGCATGACGGCGGTCGACATCAACCAGGTCGTGCGCAGCGTCGTCAAGTTCACCGAGCACGAAGCGCGCCAGCACGAAACGGTCGTGACGTTGCAGCTGGCGCAGCAGCAGCCTCGCGTGTGGGCCGATTCCATCATGGTCGAGCAGGTGATCTGCAACCTGGTGCGCAATGCCGTCGAGGCGATGGCCGAGACGCGTTCGCAGCGCCGCGAAATCCTCATCCGCACCGTGCCCCACGGCGAGAACCTGGTGGAGATCGAGGTCGTCGACACCGGGCCCGGCATCGACGAATCAGTCATCGACCAGGTGTTCGACCAGTTCTTCACCACCAAGGCGGAAGGCGTCGGCATGGGGCTGTCCATCAGCCGCTCGATCGTCGAGTCGCACGGCGGCAGCATCCGCGCCGAATCCCGTGCTGGCGGCGCCACGTTCCGTTTTACCTTGCAGGCCATACCGGTCAGTTTGCGCAGAGATGAGCGACGCTACAGTCTTCATAGTTGACGACGACCAGGCGGTCGTCCGCAGCCTGCGCTGGCTGATCGAGACGGTCCGCCTGAGGGTGGAGACCTTCGCCTCCGCCCAGGCCTTCCTCGACGGTTACGACGAGACGAAGCCCGGTTGCCTCGTGCTAGACGTGCGCATGCCGGGCCTGAGTGGCCTGGAGCTGCAGGAACGCCTGGCGGCGCGGCGCACCCACCATGTGCCGATCATCTTCATCACCGGGCACGGCGACGTGCAGATGGCGGTGCGCGCGGTGCAGGCGGGCGCCTACGATTTCGTCGAGAAGCCGTTCAACGACCAGGACCTGCTCGACCGCATCCAGCGGGCCATCGCTTTCGATGCCGAGCGGCGCGGCAAGGAAGTGCAGCGCGCGCAACTGCGATCGCTGTTCACCAGCCTCACCCCGCGCGAGCGCGAGGTGATGGATCTGGTGGTGGAGGGGATGTCCAACAAGGCCATTGCCAACGCGCTCGGACTGAGCGCCAAGACCGTGGAAGTCCACCGCGCCAAGGTGATGGAGAAGATGCATGCGCGCTCGATTTCCGACCTGGTGAAGATGGCCATGCAGAACCCGTCCGTGACGTCCTAACGCTGTCGGGCCTGCAGCGGCGGCAGGTCAGTCAGCTGCCGTGCGCGACGCTGGCGGCCATGCCGACGGTCTCGCCGAGCGTGGGATGGGGGTGGTGGATTGCCTTGCCGATGGCGTCGGCGTCGCATCCCTGGCTGACCGCCAGGACGACCTCCCCGATCATGTCGCCGGCGCCGGGGCCGGCGATGGCGCCGCCCAGGATGGCGCCGCTGGCGCGGTCGAAAACCAACTTCGTCATGCCGTAATCCGCGCCGTTGGCAATGGCCCGCCCCGAGGCGGCCCAGGGAAAACGCGCCACGTCCACATGCAGGCCCTTCCGCTTCGCCTCGTCCTCGGACAAGCCGACCCAGGCGATCTCGGGATGCGTGTAGGCCACGCCGGGAATCAGCGAGGCATCGTGGTGGCAGTCGAGGCCCGCGGCGGATTCGGCCGCCACATGGGCCTGGTGCACCGCCTTGTGCGCCAGCATCGGCATGCCCGTGATGTCGCCGACGGCAAAGATGTGCGGCACGCTGGTGGCCATGCGGCTGTTGACGGCAATGAAGCCGGACTCGCTGACGGCAAGGCCCGCCTTCTCTGCAGCGATGCGCATGCCGTTCGGCTTGCGCCCGACCGACTGCAGCACCATGTCGTAGCGCTGCGCGTCCGCCGGCGCCATGTCGCCCTCGAAGCGCACCCACACGCCGTCCTCGCGCGCGTCGGCCGCCACGGTGCGCGTGCGCAGCATGATGTTGTCGAAGCGATGCCGGTTCTGTCCTTCCCAGATGCCCACCAGGTCGCGGTCGGGGCCGGGCATCAGCATGTCCTGCATTTCCACCACGTCGACGCGCGCGCCGAGCGCCGAATAGATCGTCGCCATCTCCAGGCCGACGATGCCGCCGCCGATGACGAGCAGCCTGCCGGGGCGGGCGCGCAGTTCCAGCGCGCCGGTGGAGTCGACGATGCGCTCATCCTTGGGGAGGAAGGGCAGGTGGATGGGATGCGAACCGGCGGCGATGATGCACTTGTCGAAGCGGATGAGCTGTCGGCCCGCGTTGCCGGCGAGCTCGACCTCGATGCTGTGCGCGTCGCGGAAACGGCCCGTGCCATGCACCTGGTGCACCTTGCGCGCCTTGGCCATGCCGGCCAGGCCGTTGGTGAGCCTGCCCACCACCTTGTCCTTGTGGGCGCGCAGGCGCTCGAGGTCGATGTCGGGCGCGGCGAAGCGGATGCCTGCATCGGCCAGGCCGCCGGCGTCCTCCATGGCCGCCATCAGGTACAGCAGGGCCTTGGACGGAATGCAGCCGACATTGAGGCAGACGCCGCCCATGACGGGATGGTGCTCGACCAGCACTGTCTTCAAGCCCAGGTCGGCGGCGCGGAACGCGGCGGAATAGCCGCCCGGGCCGGCGCCGAGCACCAGTACGTCGCACGCAATCTGTTCGGGAGCGTGAGCAACCTGGGTGGCGGCACTGAATGCGGCGAAGAGGGAAAAACGCGGCGGTGTCGAGGATTTGTCGCCGTGTTGCGGCGGCTGACTTCTGGGCCGCTGCTCCAGGCTGGCCGCCATCACGACGACGATGCTGCCGACGGCCACGCTGTCGCCCGATACGACCCGGACTTCCGTGACCGTGCCATCCGCCGGCGCCTGCACATCCAGCGCCGCCTTGCCCGACTCGACGGTGATCAGCGCAGCGTCCGCCCAGACCATGTCGCCGGGTTTGACGTGGATTTCCGCGACCGACAACGCCTCTTTGCTGCCGACATCGGGCACGGCAACTTCATGTACTTCAGCCATCCGGATTCTCCCGCCTCAAGGGGGCGCCGGCAGATGCGATGCGCCGACGCCTTCAACCATCAGGCCGCCATCAGGGCGCCGTTGAGCGTCACCTTGCCCGATACCTCGATGGGCCGCACCAGCGTATCTAGCACGGGGCAATGGTTCTCCACCGCCTCGATCAGCTGGCGCAGTTGCGCTTCTGGCGCAGGACTGCGAAGAAGGGTTTCGTAAGTGATCTTCTGATAGCCAGGCGGTATCGCGGGGTCCATGCCGAACAGGCCCTTGAGGTCGAGCGACCCTTTCAGGCTGACCTTAACCTCGTCCAGCTGGATGCCCATCATCGCGGCCATGGCGGCGTACATGATCTCCTGGCAGGTACCGAGCGCGACGAGCAGCAGTTCGACCGGGTTCGCACCCTTGTCGCCGCCGCCGAGTTCCGGCGGTTCGTCGACGATGATCTGCGGAAAGTTGCGCACGTTGCCGCTGCAACGCACGCCCTCGACCAGTGCCGTCTGCGCTTCGAAAACCACGCGCGACATGACGGGATTGTCCTGAATGCCCTTTACGGTCTTGCTGAGTGCTTCCTTCAAGGCTGCCTGCGACATGATGGGTTTCCTCCAATAGGTTTTGTTGTGGAATAAGCGGGGCGTGTGCCGTCCATTGCCCGCAATGAATGTGGGACAAATCGGCGCGGAAGTGAATTGGGATGTTTCCCGAGGCGACTCGGGATGTACCCCTTGCGGCTAAGGGATAACCCTTCTTTTCGCGAATGTTGCGCTGCGGCCATGCGGCCGCATGCTGTGCTCAGTAAGGCAGGTAGTGATCGACCAGCAGCGCGGCGAAGAGCAGGGACAGATAAAGGATCGAATAGCGGAAGGCCTTCTGCGCCAGGCGGTCGCTGTAGCGGCGCCAGATGCGCCAGGCATGGGCGATGAACAGCGCATTCAACACCACCGCCGCTGCCAGATAGAACCACCCGCTCATGCCGATGAAGAAGGGCATCAGCGTCACGACCGCCAGGCCGAGCGAATAGGCGAAGATGCTGCGCTGGGTGTATTCGCGGCCATGCACCACGGGCAGCATCGGCAGGTTCACGTCGGCGTACTCCCTGGCGCGGTACAGCGCCAGGAACCAGAAGTGCGGCGGCGTCCACACGAAGATGATGAGGAACAGCAGCCAGGCCTGTTCCGGCGTCTGTCCGGTCACCGCCGCCCAGCCCAGCACCGGCGGCATGGCGCCGGAGGCGCCGCCGATCACGATGTTCTGCGGCGTCAGCGGCTTCAGGATCACCGTGTAGATGACGGCATAGCCGATGAAGGTCGCCAGCGTCAGCCACATCGTCAGCGGATTCACGTAGGCGTAGAGCAGCGCCAATCCGGCGCCGCCCAGCGCGCCGGAAATGAGAAAGGTTTCCAGCGTATTCACGTCCCCGCGCGGCAGCGGCCGTCCGCGGGTGCGCGCCATGATGGCGTCGATCTTCCGCTCGATCAGGCAGTTCACCGCAGCAGCGGCGCCCGCCACCAGGGCGATGCCGAGCGTGGCCGCGACGAGTATCGTCGGCGGCACCATGCCGGGCGTGGCCAGCAACATGCCGATCACCGCGCAGAAGACGATCAGCGACACCACGCGCGGCTTGGTCAGGCGAATGTAGCCCCGCAGCCTGCCGCTTGTGCCGGGCTTGGTGAGGATGGTCTCGGCCATAAGAACTCCTGTTTGTGTGTCTGATCGGCCTCGCCAGTCTAATTGGCCGGGGCCGGCGATCAATCAGGGACATCCATCGCGCGTCTAGGTAAACATCCTAATTGTTCGTCAAGGTTCCCCGGCCTATCGTTCGGTAACAAAAAAAGGGTTTCGGCAAAGGCGGCATGCCCGTCTGCGTCGCGCGCGGCCGGATTGCACTGCCGCATCGATTGATGACAGGAGGAGGCGATCAATATGTTGGATTATCTTTTTACCGGTTGGGGCGCATTCTGGATGACGCTCTTCATGCTGGTCCCCTTCGCAGTAATCTTCTTCTACGTCGTGTACAGGAAAAGCGTCACCGACTCCGGGCCGGGCACCACGCCTCCTGCAACGATGTCCCGGGTCGAAGGAATCTGGCTCACCGTGGTGTTCGTCGTCTTCGTCGGCGTGAACCTCGGCAGCCTCAAGTACATGCCGACGATCAAGGCCGCGCATGCCGCGGCCACCAACCAGCCTCTTCAGGAAATCGAATTTACTGCCAAGTCATGGGCCTTTGACCTGTCGAACAGGCAGATCGAGGCAGGCAGCACCGTGCGTTTCTCCGGCAAGAGCAGCGACACCATGCACGGTTTCGCCGTGTACCACCCGGACGGCAGGATGCTGTTCACCATGATGCTGATGCCTGGGCTGAAGAACCCCACCACGCTTGTCCATACGTTCAAGGAGCCGGGCAAGTACAAGGTGCGCTGCCTCGAGTATTGCGGCATCGCGCATCATGCCATGCAGGACGAACTGACCGTAGTCAAGAACAATTGAGCCCAGTCGGCCCGGAGGAGAACACACCATGACCATCGCCAGCGCAATCATTCAAAAGACGCCGATATTCGGCAAGATGTTCACCGTCGACAAGAGCACCGGCCTGGAGGAGATCAACGCCTGGCCGGCCCTGATGATCATGGCCTCGTTCGTCTGGCTGGTGGTTGCCGGCCTGCTCGGCTTCGTCATGCCGGCGACACAGATATTCGATCTCGGCACCGACCATTTCTACACGACCCTGACCCTGCATGGCGCGGCGCTGGTCTTCCCGTTTTCGTTCCAGCTCATGATGGGCGTCGGCCTGCACCGCTCGGGCGGCTGCGTCGGCAAGGCGATCACGGGCTGGCTGCCCGCCATGGCGTTCATCACCATGAATGTGGGCGCGGCCCTGCTGACGGTGGCCGTCCTGATGGGCCTGAAGGTCAGTCTCATGGTCATGTACCCGCTGCCGCTGGTCGGCGCGCAGATGGGCGTGTGGAGCATGAACGCGGTCGTGGTCGGCTTCAGCGGCATCTACCTCGTCCTCGCCTGCATGATCCTGCTCTATCCGATATTGATCATCAAGATGATGTTCTTCGGCAAGAAGCGGACTGACCTCATCCTCTCGGAGCGCTCGCTCAACGATCCCGGCATGCTGGGCATGATTCTCTCCGCCCTGACGCTGCTGGTCACGGGCACGCCGCTGGTCATCGTCGGCACGACGGTCATGGCCGCGCTCTACGGCATCATCCCGATGTCGATGGCGGCCTGGGCGACGGAGCCGGTGGTCTTCCAGTACGCCTTCTTCATCTTCGCCCACAACCTCATGGAGGCCATGGCGCTGATGGTGATGAGCGCGATATACGCCACGCTGCCGCTGTACCTGGCCGACGGCACGCGCAAGCTCTTCAGCAACAAGCTCGCCAACCTGGCGCTGTGGATCCTGCTGCTGACGTCCGTCACCTCGTTCCTGCACCACTTCATCACGCTGTATCCCAACCAGCCGGCCGTGCTGTCCTACTGGGGCAACATCATGAGCTGGGGCACCGGCATCGGCGCGGCGATCAGCATCTTCACCGTGCTCGCCACCATCTGGCAGCATGGCCTGCGTGCCGAGCCCGGCATCATGGCCGCGCTGATCGGCTGGGTGCTGTACATCCTCGACGGCGCCAGCGCCGTCGTCACCTCCAATGTGGCCTGGTCCTACCAGCTGCACGGCACGATGTGGCAGAGCGGCCACACCATGACCGTGATCGTGGCGATGTCGATCATGTGGATGGGCGTGCTCTACCACCACTATCCGGTGATGACGGGCCGCAAGCTCGATCCCGTGCTGGGCACCTGGTTCGTCCGCCTCTCTACCATCGGCGGCCTTGGTGCGGCGGTGTCGATGCTGGCCGCCGGCGCGGCCGGCATGCCGCGGCGCTTCGCGGACTGGAACCAGGAGGGCTGGATGTTCTACGGCAACCTCATCGTGATCTTCGGCCTCATCCTCGGCGCCGCGTTCGTCGTCTATATGTACAGCCTGATGAAGTCCCGCGAGATCTCTGCGCCCATGGGCGAACTGGCGAGAGCCTAGCCGGGTTTCCCTACCCTTGTCCTTGCCTGCGGCGGGCGACCGAGCCTTTACGTCCTCTCCCCGCATGCGGGGAGAGGACCGGGGTGAGGGGCGGGCGGCCCAGCCACTTTCACCCCGGCCCTCTCCCGCCAGCGGGAGAGGGGGCAAGGCGCACATTCCCTGCCAACTGTGCGGCCTGCCCGCACCCGACCCGCCGATCGAGGATGTCGGGCACGCCTTCTGCTGCTACGGCTGCCGCGAGGTGTACCGCGTCTTCGGCGAAGACGTCTTCGCCGCCGCAAAAGTCAGTCCCCGCAACACGGCGAACCCGGCGCACACGGCACCGGAGCCGCAGGGCAGCGAGGCTTTCCTGTGGATCGACGGCATGCACTGCGCCTCCTGCGAGTTCCTCATCGAGAAGCTCGCCCTGAAGCACCCCGGCGTGCTCGCCGCGGCGTCGAACTACGCCACGGCCACGGCCCGCATCGTCTACGACCCCGCCATCGTCAAGGAAGCCGAGCTGCCGGCGCTCGTCAGCCGCGCCGGCTACCGCGCCCGGCTGCGCAACGAGCCCCAGCCGGAATACGACGACCGGCAGGACCTGCTGCGCCTTCTCACCGGCGCCACGGCCGCCTCGTCCGTGATGATGCTCACTCTGCTGTTCATCTACCCGATCCACGGCGGCTTCCTCACGGTGGAGGATTACGGCGCACTGCGCTGGCTGGCCTTCGGCCTGACGCCGGTCGCCCTGTTCTTCCTGTCCTCGATCCTCGTCTTCTACGTCGGCTGGCCGATCCTGCGCGGGGCATGGACAGGCCTGCGCGTCGGCCTGCTCAACATGGACGCCCTGCTCGCCCTGTCCATCCTCGCCGCCTGGGGCTACAGCGTGGTGCAGTTGTTCCACGATCCCGTCGACCTCTATTTCGAGGTGGCGGGCACGCTCGTTGCCGTGATCACCCTCGGCCGCTTCCTCGAGCGCGGCATGCGCGCGCGCGCCACGCAGTCGCTCAACACCATCATGCAGTCCTGGTCGCCGCAGGCCTGTGTGCTGCGCGACGGCAGCTACCTGATGTGCGAACTCGCGGAACTGCTGCCGGGCGACCGCGTTTTCGTGCGCCAGGGCGAAGTTATTCCCGTCGACGGCGGCATCGTCGAGGGCGAGGGCGCCGTCGACGAATCCCTCCTCACCGGCGAGCCCTTCCCGGTGTCGCGCCGCATCGGCGAGAAAGTGCTCGGCGGCAGCGTCCTGCTCGAAGGCAACCTGGAGATCGAGACCGGGCCGCACATCGAAAGCCGCATGGCCAACCTCGCGCGCATCCTCTGGCACACGCAGAGCGCCGGCTCGGGCCTGCAGGGCCGCATCGACCGGCTCTCGCGCGCCTTCGTGCCGATTGTGCTGGTGCTCGCCTGCCTGGTCGGGCTCGGTTTCCACATCGGCGGCGCCCCCCTCGAGAAGGCGCTGCTGGCGAGCCTGGCCACGCTGATCGTCACCTGCCCGTGCACCTTCGGCCTGGCCATCCCGCTCACCACTGCCGCCGCCCTCAACGCCGCGCTCGGCCGCGGCATCGTCGTCACCGCCGCCGACCTCTTCGAAAAATCGCCCGACGTCGACGTCATCGCCCTCGACAAGACCGGCACGCTGTCCACCGGCGAAATGGCCGTGGTCGAGGTGATCGGCCCGCCCGAGCTCGCCGCCCGCGCCGCCGCCGTCGAGCGGCATTCGCCGCATCCGGTCGCCCGCGCCATCGCCCGGCTCGACGCCAGCCGCAGCGCCGGCGAAGTCGACCTCCATCCCGGCCGCGGCGCGCTCGCAACCGTCGGCGGCAGGCGCGTCGCGGTCGGCAGCCGCGCGCTGTTCGCCACGCTGGGCTGGGCGATTCCGCAAGCACTTGCGGACGAGATGGAAGCGCGCCGCCACGGCGAGAGCGTCATCTCCTACGTCGGCTGGGACGGCCGCGCCGAAGGGGCCATCGTCACCCGCGACCGCTCGCGCCCGGATTGGGAGCAGGTCGTCGAAAAGCTGCGCAAACACAGCCGCGTCGTCCTGCTCACCGGCGCCGAGCATCCCAACGGCTACCGCGAGCACGTCGACGAAGTCCACGCCGGCGTGCCGCCCGAAGCCAAGGCGGCGGTGATCCGCCGGCTGAAGAGCAAGGGCCGCGTCGCCATGATCGGCGACGGCAGCAACGACGCCCCCGCGCTGGCCGAAGCCGACCTCGGCATCGCCTTCGGCGCGCCGACCGCGCTGGCCGCCGAGGCCGCCGACATCGTCATCCCCGGCAAGCGCCTGGAGCGCGTGCTCGACGCCTTCGAACTCATCGCCGTCACCCGCCGCCGCATCCGTCAGAACCTCGGCTGGGCCCTCGCCTACAACGCCGTCGCCATCCCGCTGGCGATGGCCGGCGTCCTCAACCCCATGCTCGCCGCGATTGCCATGTCTGCCAGCAGCATCCTGGTCGTGCTCAACGCCGCCCGCCCGATGCTCGGCGCAGATGAAGTTCCCCCTCTCCCGCAGGGCGGGAGAGGGTAGGGGAGAGGGTGGGATTCTCCCCATCTTCCGCTTGCGAGAGAGGGTTGGGGTGAGGGGCATGGGTGAGGGTGGGAATCCTTCTCCCCTCTCCCCGCGGGGAGAGGGGCGGGGGGAGAGGGGGAACGCCCATATCCACTCGAATCTCCCAAACACTCTGCTATGCCAGCCATGCTTCACTTGCATGAGGTATTGAGGGAGAAAGTCAGTCTGCACAGTACGGCGGGAGACAGGCTGGATTAATGCGATGAGTTATCCAGGTGAACTTAACTGTCGTCTTCGTCGCCCTCGTCGTCGGCATCCTCATCCTCCACGTCGACGGCTAATGCATCGACGTAGTCACGCCACACATCCCGCAGTGATCGTTTTGAAGTTTGATCCAAGAGGAAGAACCACCAGCCGCTTGTCGCCGTGCCTCTGATTACGGCTGCTGCAGCTGAAGGCGTGGGATAAGACGTTCCGCCTACGTCTAGGTGGCCATTTGGAAGTAGTGTTGCGATTTGCCCTTCATACTTTTTTTGTCTAGGGAAGAGCGGCATCCCTGCCTCAAGCGAGCCAGCATTCAATAAGTCCAAGAGATCCACTTTGTGGCGTTGTCTCGTTTTCTCGTGAGTGAAACCGGAGCGGTGGCCCGCAGGTATTGGCCAGATTTCCATGATGATCTTTGTTATGTCGTCGGTGCGTGAGCGAATGGTATCCTCCGTCCAACTATCTCCGGCTCTCACAACTTCACGGTTAAGAAATAGGACATCGTGGCCTTGGAGGCCCTCACGCTTGCCGCCGCTACCTAGCCACGGCCCGTTCGATACCTTCGAATTCAACCTCCCAGTCAGTAAAGTGAGGTTGCCAAAAGTGTGGATGAGCTGTTCTCGCCTCGCTTCTCCAGCAGGACCATCAGGTGCGGGCCAATGTGATGCCCACTTGCGCGGCATAACGTGCTCTATGGCGAGTTTGCCCCTGGCAACGCGTTCCGCACCGAGACCCATGCTCCCGTTCTTCCAGCCTCGCTTATAGTCCTCAATGGCTTCGAGAATCATGCGAAGCCTTCCACGACCGAGACGGCGATATGCAAGCAGTCCCTTGAGCTCGGCCAGAATTTCGTCGTTATCCGGCCAATAGCGGCTTCCGCTAGCCTGGCTTGCAAGGAACTTCTCTATGGCATCACCGGCTTCCGCGCGCCCGGCAGCCTTCAAGTGAGCAATGAGCTCAGAAACGACCTGGTTGTAGTTCTTTGTCGTCGCACGTACGAGCATGCGACGCACCATCCAGCTCTCGACAACGTCGAGCGCTTTGTGGAGTTGCATCTCCGGTATAGGACTCTCCTGGGGATCGAGTAAGTGCATGAGCAATGGTTTGATAACTTCGCTTTCAAGAACACCTGTGCGATAAACGAACAATCCGAGACGATCCACTGGCCCCGTGTAGACCGTTCCGCTCGTCACGAACCGCCGGTACACAACAGCCGCGTCATGAACTTGCTCGAGAAGATCTGTCATCGGCACCCCAGCCTCGAAGTCAGCGAATCTCTTGAATCTGGAAAATACTTCGCGGGCCACCACCTCAGCTCCGGTGCGCGCAACCAGCCAGTGATTGAGAAAGATCGATGAGCGCGGTAATCGAACGCGTCCGACGCTGATTTCTGTCTCCCAAAAGCCCGTCTCGAAATCTTTCCAATGCTGCTGATACGCGGCCTCTACGTCAGCGTCCGACTCGAGCAATCGTTGGAAGATGAAATTCTTAATGAGGTCCGCCGCCGTTAGTTGCGCCCCTCTAGCATTTAGCGTTTCAAAGATCTCCTGGGCGTTTTCGTCAACTGCGAGATCAATTACGACCATTTGGAGCAGGTCTCGGACAACCGTTTCAATCGCGGCCGCACGGACGCTTAGGTCTTCAGTTCCGTTCGTCGATAGCCATTGGCGCGCCTGCTCGCTGAAAAAACGGTGCACTTCGACCATCCGCTCCCCACAGCTACCAATGGCATCGTGATCCAGCGGTGGCTCTGCACCCATAACAGCGTTGAATGCAGGGCGATCCCGATTCGTTGGCCACACCTTGAACCGATCCTCTGGCTTCGTGCAGAACGGTTCGGCATTCGTTACAAGCGGCTCGATTCTCATCGCCGGTGGAATGGCGTCGACAGCGAGCAGTTCAGCGTGTAGTGCGTCCATAAGCAGTTGAAGGGTTGTGAGCCGCTGCTGACCGTCTATGATCATTCGCACCTGCATCCGCCCAATCAAGTTCGGTGCCTGCTGTAGCACTACGGCGCCAAGGAAGTGCGGATAATGCTTCTCGTTCGGCCGTTTGAGGAGCCGGTCAGCCACGAGCGTGATGTCATTCCATAGTGGTTCCCACTGGCTTTCTTGGTTCCATACGTATGGCCTCTGAAACAGCGGAACAACAAGCCGCTGCGGCTGCATAAACACCATCTGGGGTGTGCGGACCTGTGTCTCCACGAACCGTTCCCTCCACGTTACTATGTAAATATCTGAACGTCGTATGCTAGCAGGCTTCGCCTGCTAACCATGGACTCGACTCTGAAGTACTCCACAATGCGATCGAATCGGACGAGAACTGAAATGCGCAGGAAAGTGAAAGCGGCGGTTGCCCACCACGTGCGCGAGGTCGCGGAACTGCGCGCGGACCGCGAACTGGCGGTGGAATATCTGAAGGCCGCCATGGAATCCCTCGACGATCCGGACGATCGCGCGGCAGGGCTGCTTGCCCTGCGCACGGTAGCCGAGGCCTGCGGCGGGCTCGGCGCGGTGGCGGCCGAGGCGGGCATCAGCCGCGAATCGCTCTACCGCGCCCTGTCCGCCAAGGGCAATCCGACCCTGAAGACCATCCTCGCCGTCCTCAAGGCCGTCGGCATGCGGCTGTCGGTGGAACCGGACGAGCGCCTCGCTGCCTGAACGATGCAGTCTTCGCCGTTGATGTCGGTGCGGGACTGCGTCGTATCACCCCGGTCCATTGGTCCGGATTTGGCTCATTCGCGACGCCCGTCAATGAAAAAACATCTGAATAAATAGGGTGTTGCCAGCGCGGCATCGGGCTATTTGGCTCAACCCACCTGAACCATTGGCCTGATTGCGGCATATTTGAGCCAAACGAAATCGTTCATTCCTCAGCCGCCAGCCGGTAGCGGGCGCCGTTCCGCTTGCCCTCCATCACGACGACGGCGAGACTCACCAACTCCGCCAGGGCCCGTTTGAGCTGCGGGCGATTTACTTCGGGGCCTATTCGCGCGCCGATCTCTCCGATCTTGGAGAGCGGGTAGCGTCGCAAGTCTTCGCGCACCAGTTCCCGCAGGCGGTGCGGCTCGATTCGCCGCAAGGTTGTAGGAATGCTGATGTTGGCGTTGCGCAGCAGGTTCGGGCCGACGAAATAGCGGGTTCCCTTTGTTCGCCCGGCGCTCTGCACCAGACCCAGTGTCGGAAGCCGTCCCAGCCACGGCGCGAGTTCCTCCGCTCCGTCCGTCTCCAGCATGGTTCCCAGCTCCCTGGCCGTCATGCCTTCTGTCTGCGCCAGCGCGCCCAGCGTGATCCGCTCCCGCTGCGTCAATTGGAAGCGCTCATCCGCTTCCGTCACCAGCCGCATGACTTCGGGCTTGACGATGCGTCGCTGGATCGTCACCTTGACCCAGTCCGCGCCTTCTTCCGGCACGGGCGCGGGACGGCCCTGCGACAGCAGCCGGTCGTAGATCAGGTCGAAGCCGCTGCCTTCGCGTTCCATCAGGCCCAGATCGTGAAAAATGCGCGCCAGCCCCTCGTTGCGGCGGCGGCTGGCGTGCAGCATGTTGCGCGGCGTCACGCCCAGCGGCAGGCGGCCGGGGTTCACCACTTCCAGGCGTTCGGGATGCAGATTGAGATAGATGTCGCCTTGCTGCGTATACGGCCGATGCACCAGCGCATTGACCAGCAGTTCGCGCACCACCTTTTCGTCGTAGGCCGGCACGCTGCGCCGATACAGGCCCTCGGCCACCTCGTAGCTCTCGCGGAAATCCGGCACCTCGCGCCAGATCGCATCGACCAGTTCGACCGGCGACAGCGCGCAGTCGTCCCATACCCACTTGTTGATCTTCTGCCCTTGCGCGTCGTACTTGATCGCCTGCACCAGCGGCGCCGTGCCCAGCGCTCGCCGGTCGGCAGCGATGCCGAGCAGCAGCACGCCGAGGCGGGTGAGTGTGTCGCCCTGCGCCAGGCCGAAATGGCTCATCAACTCGTCGGCGCCTTTCTCCTTGACCGAATCCTTCACTCGGTCGGAGGCGCGGATGCCCTGAGCGAAGCGCGCGAGCTTGTCGGCGTCGGCCGCGTCGCGTGGTACGCCGCTGTCCATCGCCTCCCAGGACCGCCCCGGCCGCTCGTTGGCCAGACGCAGGACGTCGTCGCCCAGCACCGGCTGGCAGCTATCGCCCACGCGCAGGAAGTAGCGCCCGTCGCGGGTCGATGCCACGGCGGGCGAGCGGTCGATTGCCAGCTCGATGAACTCGCCGCCGTTGGCCGCGCGCCGCAAGCTCGGCAGCGCCTGCACATTCACCGTCAGTTCGCCGATGCGCTTGCGCAGACGATCCAGCAATTCAGGCGTCACCTTCTGCCCGGCAGGGGGCAAGGCTTCGCCATCCTCGATGCCGATCAGCAGGCGGCCACCCGCGCCGTTGGCGAAGCACACGCAGTCCTTCGCCAAGGCGTCCCAGTCGGCCGACTTGCCGGTGACAATGCGCAGGGACTTGCGGTCGGTGTGATGGTCTTCGAGGGTCATTCCACAAAGCTGCGGCGCTTATCGTTTGGCTTCATCCGGAAACCGGCAGTCGGGTGTCATCTTATCAGAGCGTCCGCCCTGAAAAGTCAGTCTGTGTGGTACCGCGTTCCCCTCACCCCGACCCTCTCCCCGCTCGCGGGGAGAGGGGGGTAGAGTGGTGGCGTTCTAAGGGATTACCCCTAGCCCCCACTGGAATGATCCGGATTCCGCGCTTCTGCGGATGCCGCTACATTCCGCTGACAACGTCCGGATACAAAACCAAGCGATCCGGCATCGAAACCACCAAGGAGCGAACCATGGACGTACGCGCAGCCGTGGCCTGGAAGGCCGGCGCCCCCCTGACCATTGAAACGGTGCAGCTCGACGGGCCGAAGGCCGGCGAGGTGCTGGTGGAGATCAAGGCCACTGGCATCTGTCACACCGATGCCTTTACGCTGTCCGGCGACGATCCGGAAGGTCTCTTCCCGGCGATCCTCGGCCACGAGGGTGCGGGAATCGTCGTCGAGGTGGGCGCCGGGGTCACCAGCGTCAAGCCGGGCGACCACGTCATTCCGCTGTACACGCCGGAATGCCGCCAGTGCGAGTACTGCCTGTCGCAGAAGACCAACCTGTGCCAGGCGATCCGCTCCACCCAGGGCCAGGGGCTGATGCCCGACGGCACCAGCCGCTTCAGCATCGGCGGCAAGCCGCTCTTCCATTACATGGGCACGTCGACCTTCGCCAACTATTCGGTGATGCCGGAGATCTCGGTGGCGAAAATCCGCGAGGACGCGCCCTTCGACAAGGTCTGCTACATCGGCTGCGGCGTCACCACCGGCATCGGCGCGGTGATCTACACGGCCAAGGTGAAGCCGGGCAGCAGCGTGGTGGTGTTCGGCCTCGGCGGCATCGGCCTCAACGTCCTCCAGGGCGCGCGCATGGCCGGCGCCGGCATGATCGTCGGCGTCGACCTCAATCCGTCGCGCAAGGCGCTGGCGGAGAAGTTCGGCATGACGCACTTCGTCAATCCGAAGGAGGTCGAGGGCGACCTCGTCGCCCACCTGGTCAACTTGACCAAGGGCGGCGCCGACTACACCTTCGAGTGCGTCGGCAACGTCAAGCTGATGCGCCAGGCGCTGGAGTGCTGCCACAAGGGCTGGGGCGTCTCCACCATCATCGGCGTCGCCGGCGCCGGGCAGGAGATCGCCACGCGGCCGTTCCAGCTCGTCACCGGCCGCGTTTGGCAGGGCTCGGCCTTCGGCGGCGCGCGCGGCCGCACCGACGTGCCGAAGATCGTCGACTGGTACATGGAGGGCAAGATCAACATCGACGACCTGATCACCCACGTCATGCCGCTGGAGCGCATCAACGAGGCCTTCGACCTGATGCACGAGGGCAAGTCGATCCGCTCGGTCGTCACCTTCTGAGCATGGCCCCATGACACTTGCCACCGTCTCGCAGAACCTGTGCTTCGGCGGCGTGCAGGGCGTCTACAGCCACGCCTCGCCCGAGACCGGCTGCACGATGCGCTTCGGCCTGTTCCTGCCGCCGCAGGCGAAGGAGGGGCTGGTGCCGGTGCTTTACTGGCTGTCGGGACTTACCTGCTCCGAGGAGAACTTCATCGTCAAGGCGGGGGCGCAGCGGGTGGCGGCGGAACTCGGCATCGCCATCGTCGCGCCGGACACCAGCCCGCGCGGCGCGGACGTTCCCGACGACAAGGACAGCTACGACTTCGGCCAGGGCGCGGGATTTTACGTGGACGCGACGCAGGAGCCGTGGCGCAAGCACTACCGGATGTATTCGTACTTGACCGAGGAACTGCCGTGGCTTGTCGCGTCGAATTTTCCCATCGACCCGGCGCGGGCCGGCATCTTCGGCCATTCCATGGGCGGCCATGGCGCGCTGGTGCTGGCGTTGAGGAATCCGCAGCGCTTCAGGTCGGTGTCGGCTTTTGCACCCATCTCGTCGCCGATGCGCTGCCCGTGGGGCGAGAAGGCGCTCGCCGGCTATCTCGGCGAGGATCGCAAGGCGTGGCGCGAGTACGACGCCACCGCCCTGATTGAATCACGCGGCTGGAAGTGGCCGCCGCTGCTGGTCGACCAGGGCACGAAGGACCAGTTCCTAGACACCCAGCTCAAGCCGGAACTGCTGCGCGAGGCCTGCGCCAAGGCCGGCGTGCCGCTCGAGCTGCGCCTGCGCGAGGGTTACGACCACAGCTATTTCTTCATCGCCACCTTCATCGAGGAGCACCTGCGCTTCCACGCGCACAACCTCGCCGCGCGACAGCCCACGGTCGAGGGCTTGCTGCAGCAGTAGTGAATTTACCGGCGCCCTTCGATACGCGCTTCGCGCTACTCAGGACGAACGGGGGGGTGTGCGGATTCCGTGCTTCGCGCTACTCAGGGCGAACGGAAGAGTGGTTGCCCATCCCATCCGTTCGCGCTGAGTAGGCGGCTCTGCCGCCGTATCGAAGCGCCAGGATTTCGTGCCTACGCCGCCTTCTTGCTCTTCGCCACGTGCGTCGATATCGCGTCCATCAGCGCCGGCGACAGGCAGTCGTAGGGCGCCAGGCCGAGCTGCGTCAGCCGGGCGCGCACGGCGGGCATCTGCGCCGGATCGGCGCCCGTTTCGATGATGGAGGAGACGAAGGCAGCGAACTCGGGGGGCGACCAGCCACTGCTGTCGGAGAGCTCGGTGTGCACGAAGTCGAGGCCGTAGAACGGATGCGCCTTGTTCTCGATGCGGCCGAACATGTGCACGCCGCAGCCGCTACAAGCGTGGCGCTGGATGGTCGCGCTGCTGTCGACGATCTTCAGCTTTTCCGGATGGGCCGTGACCTGCACCTTGTCGCGCGAGACGACGGCGACTTGCGAGAACAGGGCGCCGACCGGCTTCCAGCACTTGCTGCAGCCGCAGGCGTGGTTGTGCGCGGTCTGCGCGCCGATGGTCACTTCGACCTTGTCGGTGGGGCATTGGCAGTACAGCTTGCCGCCGGCAAAACCGGCCGCGGCCGGCTTGATGCCGGCGTCGATCGACGGGTGAATCACTACGGCAGTGCTCATGAATTGCTCCTCCTCCCCAAAGGGGCTACGTTGGCCAAGAGATGGTTCATGACAAGTTAAACCGCACGACCAGCCCGGGCAATCAGGATGAATACCTAGAAGGATGATGGTTGTCCCTGAGCGATTCGGGATTGTTCAACTTCCAGCAATCCTGCAGAATCCCGCCATGTCCCGCCGCCACGTCAATCCCGTTCCGCCCGCCGCCCGCGAGGCGGTCGCTGCCGTCCTCGGCGCGCAGGCGCCGCGCCGCGACCTGCTCATCGAATACCTGCACCGCCTGCAGGACGCGCACGGCTTTCTGTCGGCGGATCATCTCGCCGCGCTGGCCGAGGCGATGAAGCTGTCGCGCGCCGAGGTGTACGAGGTCGCCACCTTCTACCATCACTTCGATGTCGTGCGCGCAGGCGAGACGCCCCCGCCGCCGCTCACGGTGCGGGTGTGCGATTCCATCTCCTGCGCGATGGCCGGGGCGAACGAACTGGTCGCGGCCCTGAGTCAGTCGCTGGGAGACGGCGTGCGCGTGCAGCGCGTGCCCTGCGTCGGCCGCTGCGAGTGCGCGCCGGTGGCGGTGGTGGGGCAGAACCCCGTCGAGGAAGCCGACCTGCATGCCGTGCGCTATGCCATCGATGCCGGGGCGACCGACGCGCCGCTGCCGGAGGGCGCACACCGCCTGGCCGACTATCGCAGCGCCGGCGGTTACCGGCTGTACGCGGACTGCGTCGCCGGCCGCCGCAGCGCGGAAGACATCATCGCCGCGCTGGAGCAGGCCAACCTGCGCGGCCTCGGCGGCGCGGGCTTTCCGGCCGGCCGCAAGTGGCGCGTCGTGCGCGACATGCCTGCACCGCGCCTGATGGCGGTGAATATCGACGAGGGTGAGCCGGGCACCTTCAAGGACCGCTTCTACCTGGAGCGCGAGCCGCACCGCTTCCTCGAGGGCATGCTGATCGCCGCCTGGGCGGTGGGCATCGCCAAGATCTACATTTACCTGCGCGACGAGTACGCCGGCCTGCGGGCGATGCTCGCGGATGAGCTGAACGCGTTGCGCGCCGCCTTTCCGGATGCGCCCGGGATCGAACTGCGGCGCGGCGCCGGCGCCTACGTCTGCGGCGAGGAATCGGCCATGATCGAGTCCATCGAGGGCAAGCGCGGCCAGCCGCGCCTGCGCCCGCCCTTCGTGGCGGAAGTCGGCCTGTTCGGCCGGCCGACGCTCGAACACAATATGGAGACCCTGTACTGGGTGCGCGAGATCGTCGAGCGCGGCGCCGACTGGTTTGCGTCACAAGGCCGTCACGGCCGCAAGGGCCTGCGCTCGTTTTCGGTGAGCGGGCGGGTGGTGAAGCCGGGTGTGCATCTGGCGCCGGCGGGCATCACGCTGCGCGAGCTCATCGACGAATTCTGCGAGGGCATGCTGCCCGGCCACGAACTCTACGGCTACCTGCCGGGCGGCGCCTCCGGCGGCATCCTGCCGGCTTCGTTGGCCGACGTGCCGCTGGATTTCGATACATTGCAAGAGCACGGCTGCTTCATCGGCTCGGCGGCGATCATCGTGCTGTCGCAGCAGGACAGCGCACGTGCAGTGGCATTGAACGCCATGCGCTTCTTCGCCCACGAATCCTGCGGCAAGTGCACGCCCTGCCGCGTCGGCACGGCGAAGGCGGCCGAGCTGATGGCGCGCGATGAATGGGACACCGGTCTCCTCACGGAGTTGGCGCAGGCCATGCAGGACGCCTCCATCTGCGGCCTCGGCCAGGCGGCGCCGAATCCGCTGCTGTCGGTGCTGCGGTATTTTGGACATGAACTGCAAAGCACTTTCGACACAGAGGACACAGAGACACAGAGTGCACAGAGGAAAACTTGAAAATGGAAGTCTTGTGCCTTTCTCTGTGTTCTCTGTGTCTCTGTGTTCTCTGTGTTGAGAGCGGTCAGGGGCGGTTGCAATGAGTGACACGATCCATTTCACGCTCGACGGCCGCGAGATCGAGGCGCACGCAGGCGAGAGCATCCTGCAGGCGGCGCGGCGCCACGGCGTCGGCATTCCGCATCTCTGCTACAAGGACGGTCTGCGCGCGGATGACCAAAGGAAATCCCAGTGGGATGGCAACTGCCGCGCCTGCGTGGTCGAGATCGGCGGCGAGCGCACGCTGGCGCCGTCCTGCTGCCGCGTGCCGAAAGACGGCATGCAGGTGCAGGCGCAAAGCGCGCGCGCCGTCGCGGCGCAGAAAATGGTACTGGAGCTGCTCGCCTCCGACATGCCGGAGGAGGCGGTGCGCGGGGATTCCGAACTCGACGACTGGGCGCGCCGCATGAATGTGACTACGCCACGCTTCCCGCGCCGCGCGCAGCCGACGGCGGATGCCTCGCATCCGGCCATCGCCGTGCGGCTCGATGCCTGCATCCAGTGCACGCGCTGCCTGCGTGCCTGCCGCGAAGTGCAGGTGAACGACGTCATCGGCTATGCGAGGCGTGGTGAGATCGTCTTCGACTTCAATGATCCGATGGGCGCGAGTTCCTGCGTCGGCTGCGGCGAGTGCGTGGCGGCGTGCCCCACCGGCGCGCTGCTGCCTGCCCTACAACCCCCTTTGTCCCACGGGGATTTCCTCCGGTCACAAAAGGGGGTGGCGCGAAGCGCCGGGGGATTTGCGGCGGCGGAGAAATCCCCCCCGGCCCCCCTTTTGCAAAGGGGGGAGGAAGACCGGGGGGAGGAAACCCGCGTCGACTCCCTCTGCCCCTACTGCGGCGTCGGCTGCCAGGTGACTTATCGCGTGCGCGGTGAC
>Ga0208244_100582_pt1 | contig 31996 bp, 31 predicted proteins | sample SubbioCR12Aug_5A_FD_184828 | JGI IMG/M metagenome (GOLD analysis project Ga0208244, IMG submission 184828) | Serpentinite rock and fluid subsurface biosphere microbial communities from McLaughlin Reserve, California, USA - CR12Aug_5A (SPAdes) | ecosystem: Environmental > Terrestrial > Deep...
TGGATAAATTCGTGAAGACCCTGAAGGCACATCGCACCGGCATCTGCGCGTATGCCGATCATCCGATCACAACCTCGCGGCTGGAAGCCGGCAATGTGTCCATCGCCCTGCTGCGACGCCGCGCCAGAGGCTTCCGCGACATGGAATATTTCAAGCTCAAGATATTCCAGCTGAACACCAAGGACACGCCGTCATTCCTCTACAACCGCGCGTCGCCACCGACGTCGTTAACACGCTTGTCTTCCGTAGGAAAACCGTGAAGAGCCGTTGTATTCCAGCGCGGTCTTGTCCTTTTCCTCGCCGCCCTGCTGCGCGGCGGCGTAGACGACGAGCTGTCCCCCGTCCAGCTTGTGTTTCCACTCGCCGCGCAGGCGTGCGGTTTCGCGCAGCTTGTCCTCGTCCTCGATTCTGCGGCCGTCGCCGACGTAAGCGGAACCGGTGGCTGGCGTGTTGTACTTGAACTTGTCGACAGCCTTGGTCTTGCGCTCGTCGGAGCGGGTGATCCAGGGTGTGAACACCAGCTCGTCGCCGCCCGCGAGTTTGACATTCAGCCGCGGGGCGAAATCCAGGGTGTTCGTGGTGACGCGCTCATCCTCGAATTCGTCTTTCCAGTTGTTGCGCACGCCAGTGGCTGCGACAAAGCCCTGCTCGCTTTTGCGCTTGGTCTTCAACTCGCCGCGCTGCCCCACCGAGGCGTTGAGCAGCCAGCGCACATTGCCGCTGACGTTGCCGTACTGGCTGGACATATCCCAGGTGTCCTGGTCGGTTTTCTCTCCAAAGACGCGTCCGGTGACGAGGCGGGCATTGGCGATGCGCGCGCTGGGCGCATCGCGCAGGACGATGTTGATGGCGCCCATCATGCCCTCGTTGGACATGTCGGCACCGGGCGCACGTATCAGTTCGATGCGCTCCACCATGTCGAGCGGCAGTCGGTCGACCTGGATCTGTCTTTCCTTGGTCCCTGTGGCGACGGGTTCGCCGTCGATGAGGATTTCGGTATAACCCTTGTCCATGCCACGTATCCGCACGTCCTTGGGCGTGCCGGGCGGGCCGGTAAAAGTGACGCCGGGCAGCCGGCGCAGATAGTCGCCTATGGTCAACTCGTTCATGCGGTCGAGTTCTTCGCGCCCATAGACGAGGCGGGTGGTCGGCGCATTTTGCCGCCGCTCAAAATCGTCCCGCTCGGCACTGACTGAAACCGTGTCGAGTTCCGTGGAGACCTGGGCGTATCCGGGCGTGGCGGCCAGAAACAGAAAGGGCAGACAGCGGGCTGCCCGGCGGAATGGCGGTGTGATCATGTTGCTCCCTGATGAGATAGCCCTTTGGGCGGTTTCGACGGGCTGGCAACACGCTGGCTGGTCATTTTCTTAATTGATAATAACAACTATTCGTATTAACGTCCAGGCCACAGGCAGGCGCCTCCGCGAGGGGCGGGCGCGGGTTCGCGATCTCTAACGATCGGCCCGGGGCAGGCTTCTACCGGCAGGCGGGCGACAAACCTTGCTCGGTCCGTCTAACGCCGCTTCACCCAGACATGACGCGCCACGCTTTCCTCCAGCGCGAGCTCGACCTCGTCGACCATCACGATGCTCATCGGGTGCTGTTGAAGCACGACGAGCGGGCGATTGGGGGCGATACCGTAGGCCACCAGCTGTTCGCGCTGGGTGGCATCGATGGCGTCATCGATTGCATCGATGCGGGCATGGGCACCGGGCAGCAGAAAGCTGAGCGGGACGCGGGCGACATGATCAGCTGGGCTCATGCGCCTGCCCCCCATACTGCGCGCAGCAAGTGATTGAGTAGCCCGCCAATCAGGAATGCAAACGGGATGATGAGTGCCAGCATGGCCATGGCGATTTTCGTCCCTTGCTCCTTGATGATCATCATCACGCTGGCGATGCACGGCACGAACAGGGTGAGGGTGACCATGCCGACCACCGCCTGGATGGGGCTGAGCGTATGGCTCAATGCAAACAGGCCGGTGGCGCCGAAGTCGCGCCGCAGGAAGCCCATCACGAAGGCGGCGCTGGCCTCCGGGGGCAGTCCCAGCCAGCCCGACACCAGCGGTTCGCCGGCGCGGATGACGACGGATAGTGCCCCGAATTGATTCAACAGGAACATGATCAGGGTGCCCAGCAGGAACAGCGGGATGACCTCGATCAGATACCACTTCAGCCGTCCCACGGTTTTCTTGGCGACGTTGCCGATGAGCGGCAGCCGCATCGGCGGCATTTCGGTGACCAGCGGGATGCGCCGGCCCGGAATCAGCTTGGCGGCCAGAAAGCCCGCCAGCATCAGCACGGCGACCATCGCCGCCACCCAGATCAGCACGACCGAAAACGAAATCCCGCCGAGCAGGCCGAGCACCACGCCCAGCTGCGCCGAGCAGGGAATCGCCAGCGCCATCAGGAAGATGGTGATGAGGCGCTCGCGCGGGCTGTGCAGGATGCGCGTGGTGAGCGTGGCCATGGTCACGCAGCCGAGCCCCAGCACCATCGGCAGCACCGCGCGGCCGTTCAGCCCGATCAGCCTGAACAGGCGGTTGGCCAGCACCGACAGCCGCGCGAAGTAACCGGAGTCTTCCAGTAGGCCGAAGGCGATGAAGAAAGTGGTGACGATGGGCAGGATCAGCGCCAGCGCATAGGTCATGCCCATGGTCCACAGGCCGTATTCCCCGACCAGCAGATCGGCCAGCCAGACGATGTGTATGTGCTGCTGGACGAAACCGGTGATGGCGGGGTTGAGATGTTCGCCGAACAGATTCTCTTCCAGCAGCCCGACCAGGGTGCCGGCGCCGAAGACGCCGACGAACTCGTACACGGCATACAGCACGCCGAGCAGGATCGGCCACGCCCACACGCGGTGGATGACCCACTGCCCGACGCGGTGCGCCAGCAGCGGGCTGGATTGCGCGGTGCGGGCGGTGACGCGGGCGGCCAGGGTGCCGGCGGCTTCGCCGCGTTCGTGCGCCAACGTCGCGGGGGCGACGCCCCGGGCTTGGGCGACGCCCCGCGCCGCTGCCAGTTTGACATAGGCTTTGCCTGCCGTTTGCTGCAGCCAGGCTTCGACTTCGCTGTCCTGGCCCAGAAACAGGATCGCCAGACCGCGCGCTGCCAGCCGCGGGTGTGGCGCGTCGGCGGCGATGCGCGCTGCCAGGTCGGTAATCGCCGCTTCCGCCTTGGCGTCGTAATGCAGAAGCGGCTGCAGCTTGCGCGCGTCGGCCAGCTGATGGGTCAGTTGTGCAACCCCTTCGCCGCCGGTGGCCACGGTGGGGATGACCGGTATCCCGAGCGCGGTTGCCAGCGCCTGGGCATCCACCGTCATCCCGCGCGCGCCGGCTTCGTCGTGCATGTTGAGCGCCAGCACGGCGGGTATGCCGAGCTCGGCCAGGAGCGCGGTGAGCGTCAGCGTGCGGCGCAGGTTCTTGGCGTCGCCCACCTGGATTACCGCGCGCAGCGGTTCGTGCAGCAGGGCGCGCATGGTGGCGCGCTCGTCGTCGCTGCGCGCCGGCAGCGTCAGCACGCCGGGGGTGTCGATTAGATCGACCGACCCATCGAAACGCGCCGCTGCCCGCGCCACCTCGACCGTGGTGCCGGGGTAGTTGGAGACGTTGACGTAAGCCCCGGTGAGGCGATGGAATAACACGGATTTGCCGACATTGGGATTGCCGACGAGGGCGATGGCGGAAGGGGTCATATGGTTGGCGTGAAGTGACGGGTGGGTGGTGTCAGAAAGTCGCCTGGGCTTAGGTGTTGGTGTCGCCGCAATAACGGTTGAAATTGGGCGGTAAGAATCTTGTTTGGCAGGGCGGAAGCAGCAGCTTGCTGCGGTTCAGCGCGCGCATGACGAGAAGCCGGAGCCCGCGCAATTGCGGCGCGTCCTCCGGATGTTGCGGGTTTTTTTGACGAGCGTGACCTGCGCGCCGGCCGACAGGCCGGTCGCCCAGTTCGCCCCGGCGAGCTGTTGGCGGATTGCCGCCAGCTTGTCGGAGGTCAGCACCTTGTCAATGGTGACGACTATGTTTTTCTTGGAAGTCGTGACGTGGCATCAGAAGGTGTATTTCGCACCCACTTCGACTGCCCGTTCGGGGCCGGCGTAGATACCCTGACGCAGACCGGCGATGTAGCGCTCGTCGGTCAGGTTCTTGATCGCGCCGAAGAGCTTGAGCTGCTTGTTGACGTCGTAGCTGCCGGTGAGATCGACGGTGTAGTAGCTCGGGAGCAGGCCCGACCAGATGGCACCGCCGCTGCCGGTAATGGGGACGCTGTTGTCGCCGGAACCGAACTGTTCATCCACATAACTCCAGGAGAGCGCAGCGTTGACCGGGCCCGACGCGTAGCCGAGACTCAGGTTTGCCAGCAGTTCCGGCGAGTAAGGCAGGCGGTTGCCTTCGTTGATGCCGCCGCCGCGATTTTCGCGGTATTCCGAAACCGGAATCCAGGTCAGGTTGCCATCCACGCTGAAACCATTGCCCAAGCGGTAACCCAGCGCGCCTTCCAGACCTCGATGCAGGGTGCTGCCAGCGTTCGCATTCGCCAGACCGCCGGAGATGGCCGGGGTGATCTGGTTGTCGAAATCCATCTGGAACGCGGTGAATTCATAACGCAGCGCCCCGCTTTGGCCACGCACGCCGAATTCGACGTTGATGGAATGTTCGGCGTCGAGTTGCTGATCGACACCCGTCACGATCGACTGCGAGTTGAGCGCCGGTGAGAACGCTTTGTAGACGCTGCCGTAAAGCTGGGCGGCGGGGTTCAGCTTGTAGGTTGCGCCGATACCGGGCAGGTATTCGGTGTTCGAGCTGTCGCCGTTGTTGGCAGCGTTGCGGCGGTCTTCACGCTCCTGCTCGTAGCTTTCGATCCGCAGACCGGGGGTGATCGAGAGCCTGTCGGTCACATCGAAGCGATTCTGCGCGAAGAGGGCGTAGCTGGTGGCGGAATCGATGCGGTCGGTGGTGATCGTGCCCGTACGCGGGTTGGCGCGGGTCGCGGCGATACCCAGATCGACCATCTCTTCCTGCATGATGCGCACGCCGATTTCGGCCTCGCCGCTCACGCCGAAGAGTGTGTTGGCAACAGTGAGGCGGGAATCCAGGCCGATGCGGTCGAAAGCGCGGTTGTTGCCGTTGACAACGTTGGTGTAAACCCAACTACCGGCGGCGGTCGAGGCAGCGCTGTTGACAGCGAAACGCCAGTAGTCGCGGTACATCTCGCTCCAGTAGACCACGGTGTTGAGGTTCATGCCGGGGCGGATTTCCCACAGATGGTTGATGTCGAGCGATTTTCGTTCGGTCAGGAAATAGTCGTCCGGCGCGGGGTTGTGCTCGGCGCCGGCGTTGTATTCGCCAAGGAACAGGCCGCGGTAGGAAATATTGGCGTCGTTTTCGTAAAAGGTGAATTTTGCGCCCAGCCATTGGTTGTCCCCCAGCGCCATGCCGCCCTTGACCATCAGGTCCTGCATGTCGAAACCTTTGTCCTGGAAGCCGTCGCTTGACGCGCGGGTGTAGAACAAACCGGCCTTGGCTTCGCCCGAGGGGGTCGAGCCACCTGCTTCGAGGGTGGCTTCGCGGTAGTTGTGCGTGCCGACGCGGCCCGAGACGGCGAAGCCGTCGATCGGATCCTTGGTCTTGTAGTTGATGACGCCGCCGATGGTGTTGGGGCCGTAGCGCAGTGCGGCGGCGCCCTTCAGCACTTCGATTTCGTCCATGCGCTGGATGCGCGGGTTGTAGTAGCGGCCGTTGCCGACGAAGAGACCCGGCGCGATGGGCACGCCGTCTTCGAGAATCAGCGATTTGTAGTCTGCCGCGTTCAGGCCGCGGATGCCGATGTTGGCGACAATGGCCGTTTCTTCTTCACCCTTGATGTACACCCCGGGAACCCTGCGCAAGGCATCTTCGGTGGAGAGCGGCTGGAGACGTTCGAGTTGCGCTTTGTTGACGATCGAGACAGAACCGGGTTGCTTGGCAATGGCTTCTTCACCGCCAGCGATTACGTTGATACGCGGCAGCTCAATTTCAGCGGCAAGCGCATGGGCTGGAAAGCTGATGACTGCCGTCACGGCCAAAGCGAGGCAGAGTGGTTTGATCCTGGGGGTGTTGCGGGTCATGTAAAAGGCTCCTTGCGTCAGAAAAATTTGGCTGGCTGGCGCAAGGCATGCGATTGGCTGGCTGGTGGGTAAAAAGTGGACGGCCTGCGTCCAATGGGTGAAACCTTAGGGGTGCGCGTGCCACCTCGACCGTGGTGCCAGGATAGTTGGAGACGTTGACATACGCCCCGGTGAGGCGATGGAACGGTACGGGTTTACCGACGTTAGGGTTGCCGACGAGGGCGATGGCGGAGGCGTTCATATAGGTATACCGGGTCACCTGGCACAGTTCGCCAGCGCGGCGTCGAGCCATGTGCGGTCGATCTGTCCTGTCCTCGCCGCACAGACTTCTCGCGCGGAATCGAGCATCACCGTATGCGGCAGAGCCTGTTTCGGGTCGCCGAAGCGGGCAAGCAGGCCACGGGGGTCCGAGGGAGCGTGCAGGCTCAGTATGGGCGGCTTCAGCGCCGCCTGCACGGCAGGCGGCGCGTCGAGGGTTTGCGCCTGCCGCTGCACCGCGACAGCGATCACTCGAACCTTGCCGCCTTGCGCGAGCTTTGCGAGCAGTGGCATCTCCGCCACGCAGGGAGGGCAGTCCGAGCGCCAGAAATTGACCACCGTCATTTGCGGCGGCAGGGCGGAAAGACGAACGAAACCGTCCTGCGCCGCCAGCTCAAAATCGAGCGGAGCCGCGACGGCGGCGCTGGTGGCCAGCAGCGCCGGAAGCAACAGCAGACGCGCAATATTCATAGACTGAACTTCACGCCACCGTAGATGAAGCGGCCGCGGTTCGGGCCCCAGATCTGGGTCACGTCGAAGCTGCCGGCACCATCGACCCAGAGCATGCTTTCCTTGTCCGATTGCTCGAAATCAAACACGTTGTCGATGCCGAGGAAGGTTCTCCACTGCTTGTTCATCTTGTATTCGCCGCGCAGGTCGACCACCCAGAACGACGGGCTCTTGTTCATCTTCGGCGTACCGTCGAAGTTGTAGCGCGGCGTGCCGGCGTAGTCGTAGAAGCGGGCAAGATCCTGCTTCCCGGTCCAGGTGGCGCGTGCCAGCAGGTCGAAGGGGCCGCTTTCATAGTCGAGCGTGAGATAGACGCGCTCCTCGGGGCGTGCAAAGGCCAGCGTGCCGGGATCGAAGTCGTAGTGGCTCTTTTCGAAGCCGAGCGTGCCCTCGAGTTGCGGCGTCAGTTTGTAGGTGAGCGAGAGGTCGGCGCTCTTCACCGTGACCGGGTTCTCCGCCGAAGTGAAGACGGTCACGGCGGGACCATCAAGGCCATTCCCGACACAGGGGCCGATCACGCCGGTCCCACCGGCATTCTCGCACTGGCCGGAATCGAGCAGGGCCATGCCCTTGATCCGGTTCCAGTGCAGGCCGCCCACCCAGGATAGCCGGTCGGAGGCGAAGGACAGGGTGTAAGAGGCGTTCTGCGAAGTCTCCGGCTGATCGATGTCCCGCACGATGCGGGTGGTGTCGAGGATACCGTGATCCTGCTCGTAGAAAGAGGTCGGCGCCCGGAAGCCCTTGCCGACGGAGAGGCGGCTGTTCAGTTGAGCGTCGTGGTTCCACAGCATGTTCAGGCGCGGGCTGACGATGTTGCCGAACACGTTGTGATCGTCGAAACGCACCGAGCCGTTGACCTCCAAGCGGTCATCCCAGAAAGCCCGGTAGGCCTGCAGGAACAGCCCCGGCGTGCGGTAGACATAATCGTCGATGCCGTCGTTGTTGTTGCCGGCGTCGTCGGTTCCCGTGCTGCTCAGATCCTCGTAGCGATAGTCGAGACCGGCAGTCAGCAGGGTTTTGCCCAGCGGTTGCTGGGTGCTGACCTCGAAATAGTATTGATCCTGGTCGGCCTTGTAGGTCGCCTTCTCATAGAAGGAATCCTGCTTGTGATTGGCGTAGCCGAAGGCGAGCCGCAGGCTGCCGTCGCCGAGCTTTCTGGTGCCGCTGGCGATGAATTGCTTGCGGTCGGTAAAAATGATTTCCGACATGCCTGCCAGACCGTCGTCGTAGGGGACGATGCCGCCCGGCGCGATGTCGATGCTGCCGTCGCCGTCGAGATCGGCGCCATCCACGGTGACCCAGCCGGTACTGCTCGGCGAGCCGTTCTTGCCCTGGCTCCAGTCGAAAGGATTGCCGTTGACGTCGGCCTTGACGCCGTCGTAATCGCGGCCGAGGGCGCCGCCCATGCGTTTTGCCTTGACGAGGTCGAGGCGGCCCCTCATCTTGAATCCGCCAACATCATCGACGAAGAAGCCCACACCGCCCAGATTTTGCTTGTAGCCGGTGTATTCGGAGACGCGGTTGCCGTCGCCATCGACCGAGTCATGCTCGTTGTGGTTGAAGTTGGCCGTCAGGGCACCGCCGGTAAACGCCCGTGCGGCGAAGGCATCGGTGACGACGTTGCCGAAACTGCCGAACTGCTGGTTGAACAAGAATTCGTTTTCGGTGGGTCGGCGCGTGACGATGCTCACCGTCCCGGCCAGCGCCTCCGGCGCGATCAGGCTGGCGCCGGCGCCGCGCGCGATATCGATACGCTCGATTCCGCCGAGACTCACGCTGTCGAGGCCGTAGGCGCTGGATACCGAGGAAAAAATCGGAATGCCATCGATCAGCAGGGTGGTGAAACGCCCCGGCAGGTTGTTCAGCACCACGTTGCGCACGTTGCAGATCGAGCACTCGGTTTGCACCGAGATGCCGGGTTTCTTGTCGAGCACCTCGGTCAGCATGGTGGCGCCGGTCTTTTCGATATCGCGTGCGCTGAAGCTTTCCGTCGCGACGATCTCGTCGCGCAACTTGGACTTTTCGCCTTCGCGCACGTTGGTGACGGTCATTGTCTCGAGTTGCGTTTCGGCGGCCATCGCCTGGGATGGGAAATTCAGCGCAAACGCCACAGCCAGGGCCAGTTTTGTTTTGCTTATGTTCTTCGTAGTGCCCTGTTGCAGGAAACTGCGGGTGATGCTGTTCATTTAGTACTCCTTGCGTCAGATGAATCTGGCTGGCTTGACGCAAGGCATGCGGCTGGCTGGCTGACGGTTGAAAAAAGCGTGCGTCGCACAGGTTGCGTTGTTCCGTCCTCAGCGCGCGTCGCGCGGATCGGTGACGAAACCGAGCTTGGTCAGTCCCGAGCGTGCGGCGTCGGCCATGATCCGGGCGACGTTCTTGTAGGCCAGTTCGCCGTCGGCGCGGATGTGGATTTCCGGCTGCGGCATCTGTTGCGCAGCGGCGCCCATGCGCGCCTGCCACGCGGCGGCGTCGACGGCTTCGGCATTCCAGAACACCGAGCCGTCGGCCTTGATCGACAGCTGGATCGTTTCGGGCTTCACCTCGTTCGGCTGGCTCGACGCCTGCGGCAGGTCGACCTTGACTGCGTGCGTCATCATCGGCGCGGTGATGATAAAAATCACCAGCAGCACCAGCATCACGTCGATCAGCGGGACCATGTTGATTTCCGCATTGTCGCCGTCGCCGGCGTCGTTCGTGAGTCCGCCGAAGGCCATCATGCGCTCCTTGCCGCGGGCGCGGCGTAAACCTGCGCGGCGTCCTTCTCGATACGGGTGTTGCTGCGCACCCCGGTCGACATGAACGCGAACAGGTCATGCGCGAAGCCGTCGACCTCGGTGAGCATCTGGCGCCTGGCGCGGTTGAAGAAGTTGTAGGCGAGCACGGCGGGAATCGCGACGGCCAGGCCGAGCGCGGTCATGATCAGCGCCTCGCCCACCGGGCCGGCCACCTGATCCAGGCTGCCCGAGCCGCTCATGCCGATGTTGACCAGCGCGTGATAAATGCCCCACACCGTGCCGAACAGACCGACGAAGGGCGCGGAGGAAGCGATGGACGCCAGCATGGTGTGGCCGTATTCCAGGCGCGCGGTGTCCTGGTTGATCGCGCGGCGCAGCGCGCGGGTGAGGAATTCGTCTTCCGAGCCGGATTCGATCAGGCGCTGCCCGGTGCGGTTGCGGAATTGCTCGGCGGCCTTGAGCCCGTGGTGGGCAAGGTGCGAGAACGGATCGTTGACGCCGCTTTTGTTCAGGTAATCGCCGACGGCGGCCAGACCTGGCGCGTCCCAGAAGCGTGCCAGGAAGGCCTGCGCATGTTTTTTCATGCGCCAGTTGGTGACGCTCTTGCTGACAATGAGATACCAGGTGATGACCGACATCGCCAGCAGCACGACGAGCAGGAAATGTGCGAGGCTATCGGCCTGCGCGATAAAGTGGGCGAAGCCCAGCTGGGTAGGGTTTGCTGCGGTCATGACTTAACTCCTGAGGGTGAACTGAATCGGCACGATGACCCACGCGGCCACCGGCTTGCCGCCCTGGTGGGCAGGCACGAATTTCCAGCTGGACTGCACGGTTTCCATGGCGGACCGGTCGAGGCGCGGATGGCCGCTGCTTCTCTCCAGTTCCAACCGCGCCACGCTGCCGTCCGGGTTGACCAGAATGTTGAGACGCACCGTCCCTTCCTCGCCCAGGCGTTTCGACAACGCCGGATAGGACGGCTTGGGATTGGCCAGGTAATCCGCCGGGTGCGGCGGCGTGGGCGCCGGAGGAAGCGACGGCGCCGGTTTGGGCGCTTCCGCCATCGGCGCGGGCGGCGACAATACCTCGGGAACGGGTTCGGACAGCGGCGTCGGCTCGGGGGGGGCGGCCACGGTCTGCGGGATGGGGGCCGGCGTCGGTTTAGCGGCCAAGACAGGCGTGGGCAGCGGCTTGGCCACCGGTTTGGGTGGCTGCGGCTTGGGTTCCGGTTTGGCTTGCGGCCGGGGTGCTTCGATCTGGGGCTCGATCAGGCTCACCATTAGCGGGCGTGGCGGCGTGATCGGTTCGGGCGTGTCGGGCGCGAGTAGCAACAGGCCCAGCAGCCCGGCGTGCGCGAATGCCACCCCGATGAGCGCGGCGGGCGAGATGCGCGCGCGCCGGAACATCGACGATGCCGGGCGCGACGGCTCAACCCCAGGATCGGGTTTCAAGGCAAACGTGGCGGAAAGCGAAGCGGTCATCCCAGACGTGTCCAATTCAAACAACAAACAGCGCTGGCTGGGGACGCATCGTCGAAGGTTTACGAAGCCCGTGGCTGGCAAGGTGTCTCGGGCCATCCAGACAGCAAGGTCATAGGTGAATCAAAACATTGAGAACAATAATGGTTCTCATTATCTGTGTCAATAGAGGAGCCGGGGTGAACGCCAAGGTTTCCCTTTTCTGCGGTTTTTCCACATCACAAAGCCCGTAACAAACAGGAGGGTCGGCGCCAGACCGACGATGACCTGCAGGACGCGGGTAGGGGTTCCCGCTATTGCACCGATATGTATCGGGTAAAGCGTGTTGGAAATGCGCGTGCCCAGGGGTGCCGTCAAGGCGCGTTCCACCCGTAATACCTTGCCCGTATATTGGTCGAGATAGACGAAGTTCCTGTCGTTACGCCTCTTGAATCATGGCCCGTCCTTCCGCAAGTCTGGCCAATGCGGCGGCAAACCCGGAAATTCCCGATTTTGTCAGCACACACGGCTTGCCATACGCCTTGCAATGACGTTTGAGCTGGTAATACGCCGTGTGGCTTACGCAATCCGTTGGGCAAATAACCGCATCCGACGCCGCAAGCAAATCCGGCAGTCTGGACATGGCTTCTTCCTGGCCGCCGTCGTGATGGATAAAGCGCACGCCCAGGCGCTCGGCAAGTTCGCGATATTGCGGTAGTAGCGTGGTTCTCCCGCCCACGCACAGAACGCAACGGCCTTTGAGTCGATCCTCGCATCGATCGCATTCGCCGCGACATCCGGCATTGTCCGGCGGCGTGTCCGGGCTATCGGACAGCATCAGTCGTTCCATCGCATCCCGCTCAGCGGACAGCGAAGCAACTGCTTTCTTCAGCCGGCCATTCTCGGCGGCCAATTCTTCAAGCTGCCCGACCTGTTGCTGCGCCTTGTGCAAGGCCTCCTCCAGCTTGGCATTGGCGGCTTCCAGCAACAGCAGGCGGCGCTCCCTGTCCACCATCGCCTGGCCGGATTCCAGCGCTTTTGCCCGCGCCTTCAATCCCGGCATTTCGCGAAGCGCTTGTTGCTGGCGCTGGCTTTCCGCTTCCAGAAAACGGATACGCGCTGCGCGCTCGGTCAGTATCTGGTTTGTGCGATGCATGCTCTGGCGGGCTTCATGGCTTAGCCTGTTGACTTCTAGTTCCAGATATTCCAGCCGCCGCGCATCCGCAGCCAGGCCTGCGCCAACCTGATGCGAGAGCATGTGCACATCGCCATAGACCTTGTTGCAGGTTTCCTTGCCGGCTGTCTTGTGGGTAAGCGCCGCCCACATGGGCCCGGCCACTTCGCCGCGTTCGAGGTGTTCCTGCCAGAGCGTGCGCACAGCCTCGTCGGATTTTGCCTGCTCGAACGCCTTCACCCAGCGGGCGTATTTTTTTTCCAGCAGTTTGTGCATGGCCACGGCAGCGCTGTTGCGCGTACACGAGGCGGACACGGCTTCGATGTGCAGGCGATACTCGTCGAAACTGCGTCCGGTGAAGGCTTCCTTGCGCGCAATTTTCTTGAGTTCGTCGAGACTGATGCACGTGCCGATTACCGGGCAATGGAGTTTTTCTTCAAGCTCCCATAATTTGCGCCGACGCGCGGGTTGTAGCCGTATGGATGGATCCGGTTGCGGCGTGTTGGCCATGTTCTGCGCCAGGGCAGCCGGGGCGTTGCCGGGATGAAGCATCCGCAAAAACGCAGCGCCTGTTTCCTTGCAGGGTTTGTTTTCGTCGTGGTGGTCGCACATGACAGGTTCCCGGCTCAGGCTTTGTAAGGCTCGGTTTGGCCAGCCTTGCGCAGCATCTTGTTCACCTCGTCGGCATGGGTGATTTCTTCCGCGATCATGGTGCGGGCATATTCTTCCAGCCGGATGTCCTTGTCTTTGACCAGCGCCAGAAGCGTGTAATACGCCTTGAGTGCTTCGCTTTCATGGATGAGCGACTCGCGCATGATGTCGCCGATGTCGTGCTGGTGGGTTTCGAGCAGGGGGCCGATGGCAAGCGAGGGGTGCCCGCCCAGCCAGGTCACCAGTTCGCCCGCCTGACGGGCATGGAGCAGACTTTCGTCGGCATTCTTTTGCATCCAGTCGACGATGGGAATGCGGTTGTATCCGTAAATCATGAGGGCGTAGTGGGTGTAGCGCACCACGCCTGCCAGCTCCAGTTCCATGATGTGGTTGAGGGTGGAGATGATTTTTTTCTGATTCGGTTTCATGTCGTACGCCTTGGTGGGTGAATAAAGGTATTGCAAACCTCAGGGGTTAACGCCTTGTTCGGTGGGCTTCCGCGTTTTCATGGGGCGAGCAGGCCCTCGCAGCCGGAGCCGCCATCCTGGCGCGGTGCGAGCCATAGCGGCACCATGTGCCAGGCGCACAGCGCAAAGGCGGCGCCCCAGAGCAGACCGGAAACCGCCAGCAAGAGGCTGCCATCCGCTCCGGGCCAGGCCACACCGGCACGCAGCAGGGCGGCGATTGCGATCAGCGCCGCGCCCAGCGGTACCCAGGGATGTTCGTCGAGTTGTTGGCCGCAATGAATACGGCCAGCAATGCACATCACGGCATAGATGGCGAGACCCAGCGCGCCGACGGCCAGAATATGACGGCCAGCACTGAAGCCGCTGCCGTCGAGCACCAGCGCCAGTCCCATGACGGCGTAGCCCGCCGCCATCAGCACATACACGCCGTAGAGCATCAGCACCCAGCGGCGGAACAGGATGCGGCCGATGTGCCAGTCGCTCATCAGGTTGAACAATGCGGCAGCGGCGGCCAGAGCCAGCCATCCGGACAATCGCGTGTCGGGCACGAAAAACTCTGCCGCTGTGTAGAGGCCGATGCAAAAAGTAGCCAGGTTGCGGCGCGGCGGCCGGGCGCGGTAGTCCGTGCCATCGGTGCTGTCCGCGCCAGCCACGTCGAGTGCGTCGTTGACGATGCGCATCGAGATGCGGCTCATGGAAATGACGATCAGCATCATCAGCACGCCCAGACTGGCGTTCAGCCAGCGCGCAGGATGTTCGCCGCGCAAGGCATCGAAATAAAAACCGGCGACGCAAACGGCCAGCGCGCCGAGCGCCCAAAGGAAGGCCAGGTGCTTGCGTTCCGGGTCGCGCCACAGGCGCGGCGCGGTAAGCCACGCCAGACCGCCTAACAGAGCCAGATGCGCCAGGCCGGCAAGCGCCAGTGCGGGTACGCCAAACAGACCGGAGCACCAGAAGGCGAAGCGGCCAAGCAGCCACAGGCCAGCCAGAATCCGCACCGCCCGCCTGCCGAAATCGGCGCTGGCGGTGAATTCGGGCACGACGGTAAGCACGAAACCGGCGACCACCGCGAGGCCGAAGCCGAGGATCAGTTCATGCGCATGCCAGACGAATGGGCCGCCCGCGACCGTCGGCAGCGGCAGATCCAGCGCCAGGAAGGCAACCCACAGGCCGATGAACAGCGGGGCCGCCACTACGGTGGCGAGGAAGAAGGGGCGGAACGCGCACATCCACAGCGGATACGGTGCGGCGAATGCGCCGCGCAGGATGCCCGTCAACATGCAATGCCTTTCTTGCCGGCGGGGCGGGGGATATCGAGTATCCGAGCCGTCCCACCGATCGCCGGGAAATCAAATTCGCCGCGATTCCTGTCTGCCGTTTCCTGCGCATCGAGTCCGAAGCATGCGCGTACCGCCGGTTCCCGTAGCAGTTCGGCCGTGGTGCGATGAACGAAAGTGTCGTCGCGTTTGCGTGCCGGTTGATCCAGGTCGAAGCGATGGACGATGCGGCCCGGTTCGCTCGCCATCACCAGCACCGTGTCGGCCAGCCGTACGGCTTCCATGAGGTCGTGGGTAATCATCAGGATCGCCACGCCGTGCGCCGACTGATGGTCGAGCAGCAGGCGGTGCAGTTGCGCCTTGAGGCCGATGTCGAGCGCGGAGAAAGGCTCGTCCATCAGCAGCAGATCGGGTTCCAGTACCAACGCGCGGGCCAGCGCCGCGCGGCTTTGCATACCGCCGGAAAGCTGGTGCGGAAACGAGTCGAGCGCGGTATCGTCAAGCCCGACAGCCTGCCCCATTGCCTGCGCCCGCATCTGGCATTGCAGGCGCGGCAGGCCGGCCGCCTTGAGACCCAGCGCGATGTTGTCGCGCGTGGTTTTCCACGGCAAGAGGCGCGGCTGCTGGAACATCACCGCCGGGCGGGCGAAATCGTTTTCAAGCTGGCCGGTCTGACGCGTCAGCAGCCCGGCGCACAGATGCAGCAAGGTTGTTTTGCCGCAGCCCGAGGGGCCGACCAGCGCAAGGATGCGTCCGGCATCCAGCGTCAGGTCGATGTCTTGCAGCACCGCCTTGAGCGCGTAGGCGTGGGCGACGCCCGAGAGTCGCAGCACGCTCATACGGCCACCTTTCGCCAGCGTTCGACCTCGCGCTTGATCGGTTCCAGCAGCAGGTATTCCACCGCCAGCAGGGCGAGCACTACGGCGGCGATCCAGGCCAGCGTCGCCTCCATGTCGAGGTGGCTGCGGCTGACCGCCAGCGCCGCGCCGATGCCGTCGCTGGATGACAGCAACTCGGCCATCACGACGACCTTCCATGAAGTGCCCAGCGCGTTGATCCAGGCTGGGAACAGGTAGGAAACGACGTGCGGCAGATAGAGGTCGAAGAGCTTCATGCGCAGTGGCAGGCGAAACGCTTTCGCCATGTCCTTCAAGTGGTGGTCGAGGGTGCGCGTACCTTGCAAGGCACCGATGAACACCACGGGGAAGCAGGCGATGAAGGCGGTGAAGATCGGCGTGCCGTCGCCCATGCCGAACCAGAGCATGGCCAGCACCAGCCAGGCGATGGGGGGTATGCCGAGCAGCACGGTGACCAGCGGGCGCGACATCATCGAGGCGGTCATCGACACGCCGGCGGCAAGACCGAGCAGGCTGCCGCTGATGATCGCCAGCGCCAGCCCGGCCATGGCGCGCCGCGCGGTGGTTGCCAGTTCCGGCCAAGCCGTGCCGGAAGCCAGCAGTTCTTGCAGCCTGGCGAAGGTGCTGGCGGGGGCGGGCAGGATCAGGCTGCCGTAGTGGGCGGCTACGCCTTCCCAAGCGGCGAACAGCAGGCAAAGACTGGCGACGGCGCCCCAGCCGGACCACAGATAGGCGGGGATGCCGGTGAACCATGCGCGCAGGTGTTTCATGCCGGTTTCGCGCCGCAATTCAGGAACATCGTCCTGTTCGATAGCGAAAGCGTCTCGCTGGCTTGATGCCGCAGCGCCGATGCAGCCATGCCGAACTGGATGGCGACGACGTCGCATTCGAGCCCGCTGCGATTCGGCGCGCAGCCATGCAGCACCGACGAGTGCAATGCCAGACCCGATCCGGGAGCGACGCATGGATGACACGCCGTGCCCGCCTCCACCGACGGCTTTGAAGCAAACCGCTTCATTGCTTGGCCGCCCCCGTTCCTTTGCCGGGCGCCGGGCCATAAAACCCCGCATCCGGCAGCTTGCCACCGATCAGTGCCGGCTGTTTCGCGTGCAGCAGGCCAAAAAAGTATTCGAGTTCCGGTTTGGCGTCGCGTGCGGTGACGAACACGGTGTTATCGACGCGCACCGAATCGGCCACGCCTTCGGGCGTCAGCATGTCGACGCGCTTGGCCACCAGCTTGCCGCATTCGTCCGGGTCCTTCTCGCACCAGGCGAGCGAGGCGGCGTAAGCCTTCTGGAACTTCTCGATCAGTGCCGGATTGGCGAGCGCCCGGCCCATCGCCACCATGCCCGCCTGCGGGATGCGCGCCTCCCGCTGCAACACGCGCCCCCATTCCTGTTGCAGATCGACGCTGCGGAACAGTTCTGGCGCGATGATGCTGACTGGAAACGACTTGGTCTTGCGCAGTGCCACGGAGACGGCCGGTTCGGCCAGCAGTGCATGGTCGGCGCGGCGCGTGATCAGCAGTTGCATGGCGTCCAGCGGCGAGGCGACGTAGCGCAGCTTGAAATCGCGCTTGACATTCAGCCCCTGCTTTTCCGCCAGCGCCTGAAAAACGATGTCCGGCATGTCGGCGCGGAAGGGCATGAGGATTTCCTTGCCCTTGAAATCGGCGAGCGTTTTGAGATTGTTCTCGCGCGAAACCATCCACAGCACGCCCCAGGTGGATACGTTGACGAGTTGCAGCTTGACGCCCCTGTTGTAGAGATTGGCGGCAACGTTGGTCGGCATGGCGACGAAGTCGACGTTCGACTTTTCGTTGAGTGCCAGCACGCGCAACTGGTCGGGGTCTTTCCACGGCCGGAATTCCACGACCTCGGCCACATCCTTCAGCGCGCCGCTTTCCACCATGTGAATCAGTGGGTACGATACCGCCGCATAGGGGCCGGAGAGCACCAGCTTCGGCAGCTTGGCGTGGGCCAGGCTGGCACAGAGCAAACTCGCCACAAGCAGGCCACGCATTAAATTGCCTTGAGTCGCTTTCATTACTTTTATAGAATGCAAGGAGATAATTAAATGTAAGGAGATAGCCATGCTCGCCACCCTGACCAGCAAAGGGCAGATCACCCTGCCGCGGGCGATCCGCGCCGCGCTCAAGCTCGACGCCGGTGCATGGCTCGACTTCAGTCTGCAAGCCGACGGCTCGATCCGTGTCGTACCGGTTACGCGCGATCCGCTGGCGATTGGCACGGTATTGCCGCCGCCGCGCCGCCGCAACGTCACCGATGACGAGATGCGCGCGGCGGTGGCGGCAAAAGCCGCCGGCCTCTTCACCCGGACAACGAAGCCGTGATCGGACTCGACACCAACATCCTGCTGCGCCTCTTGGTCGACGACGGCTCGCCGGATGTGCAAAAAGCGCGCCGCTGGGCGGCCGCGCAAGCCGTGGCGGGCGAAGCGTTCTATGTCGATGCGGTGGTGCTGGTCGAGGTCGTTTGGGTACTCGAATCGGTGTTCGGTTACGCACGCAACGAGATCGCCGTCGCCATCGATGCACTGCTGGGCAATGCGGCCTATACCGTCGATACCCGCGAAGCGGTGGCATACGCATTGGCCGCGTTTCGTACCGGTAACTTCGATTTTTCCGATTGCCTGATCGTCGCGCGCTGCGCACACGCCGGTTGCGCCATCACCGCGACACTCGACAAGGGCATGCGCAAGCTTTCCGGTGCGAAGGTGATATAAGCGCATCAAAATTTGCCTCGCCAGGCCAGTTGCAGACTGCGGCCCGGCGCCTCGATCTCCTGGCCGGATACGCCTTCGGCCAGATGTTCGTGGTAGGCCTTGTCGGCAAGGTTCTTGACGGCGATGCGCAGCGATTGATCCTTGGCATAACGCCACGTTGCGCCGAGGTCGAGCGTGCCGAAGCCAGACGTTTCGTTTTCGGTGCCACGCGCGAACGCGGTGGCGACGCGATCCTGCTTCGCCACCAGCCGCAGCGTCGTATCCGCCGTCCAGCCAGCGCCGACTTTGCCTTCCCAGCCGAGTGACAGTTCATCCGCCGGCATCTGGAACAGGGGTTCGTTCAGATCCTTGTTCTCGCCGCGCAGCCGCGAGTAGCCGGCCGAGAGCCACTGGTCGCGCGCGAACTGCCAGCGCGCGCTGGCTTCGACACCGTCGATGACCACTTCGCCGAGGTTGACGGTCTGCTTGCAGAACGCGGCATTTGCAGCGCCGCAAGCGGCGGTGGCGGCCGCATCGGTGATCTGCTGGCCGGTGATGTAGTCGGCAATGCGGTTGCGGTAGATCGAGGCCGAATAATGGAATACGTTGTTCGCGCCTTTCAGGCCGATCTCGAACTGGGTGGCGACCTCGGGATTGATTTGCGGGTTGCCGGCATAGAAAAAGCCGTCGCCGCGCGGCGAGGCTTCGAAGCGCTCGCGCATTTCGCCGGCGCGGAACCCGCGCGACAGATTCGCGAAGGGGCGCAGCAACGGCGTGTCTGCGTAGATCGCGCCGAGGCTGCCCGAGACCGCGCTGTCGCTGCGATCCAGGCCGGTGGTGACGGTGCCGTTGCGCACCGAGGCGGCGCTGCCCTTGACCGTGTCGTGGCGCAGGCCGGCGAGCACGTTCAGCTTGCCGAAGCGCATGTCGTCCTGCAGATAGAAACCCAGCGCCTCGATGCGCCCGTCCGCGAACGGCACGTTGCGCGCGAAAGCGAAGGCCGGCGGCGCGGCGAGATAGCGATCCGGCGAGGCCTCCATGCGCCAGGCGTTGACCCCGAATGAGAGCAGGTGCGCGGGGTGCGCCAGCCAGTCGGCCTTGGCGTCCACGCCATCGGTGTCGAAGCTGACCCGGGTCTCGGCGATGTTGCGCGCGAGGGGCCCATTGGCGCGGGAGAAGATCTGCCGTTTCATCTCATGCCGGTAAAGCCGCAGGTCGAAGTTGAGCGGGTTCTCGCCCGCGCCCTTGCGGCTGTAGCCCGCCTCGGCCAGCCGACGTTCCTGCTTCGGCGAATGCACGGTGGTGCTTTGAACCTGGGGATGGGGATGCGGCTTCTTCGAGCCCGGATACCAGACATCCTCGTCGGTCTGCTGCTGCAACGAGACGCGCAGTTGCTGCGACGGATCGATGCGGAAACGATACTGGCCGATAAAGCCATCGCTGTCGTAGCCGGTGCGATCGACCTTGCCACCCGGCGCATCGTAATCGCCGATGCGCGCGAGCGAGGCGCCGAGCATCAGCGCGTGATCGCCCTGCGAAAAGTTGCCGATGCCGGTGCCGCGCACGCCGCGGCTGGCGGAATCGAAGCTGGCCGCCGCATCGAATCCAACCCCGGGCACGAACCGCGCCTGCGGCAGCAGCACGTTGATCGCCCCGCCGAGCGCGCCGGTGCCGTAGAGCACCGAGGCCGGGCCTTTGACCACTTCCACCCGCTCGGCCAACCCCAGCGACAGGAAGGAGCCGATGGCGCCGGCCGGCTGGGCCGAGTTCAAACGCATGCCGTCCACCAGCAGCACCACGCTCTCCTTCTTCATGCCGCGGATCACCGGGTTCTGCCCCTGCGCGCCATCGCTGGCAACGGCAAGGCCCGGCTCGCCGCGCAGCGCTTCGCCGACGTTCTGCGCGTTGCGTTTGAGCAAGGCATCCCGGTCGAGCGAAGTGGTGGCCACAGGTGTTTCAAGGTCTTCGGCGGCGTAGCCCTTGGCGGTGACGGTAACCGTCGGCAAGGTGGCCGCATCTTCGGCATGGGCAAGAGGAAAGGCGCAGCAAAGCGCCAGTGCGACGGGGGAGATTGCAGAACGCATGACAATACCTTCGAGTGGGACCTTCGAGTGGGCGGTATTGGCTGGCGTCGGGCTGGCTGACCGGGAATGCAGGGCAATGAAAACCTGGGGAAACATTAGCGGTCGCCGGCTGCAGAAAGCCACCCGGTAACGCTGAATGGCAGGTTAATACAAATAAGAACTATTATCAATAGATGTGGATCAATTCACGGATCGATTTTGCTTGCTTGAGCTTGGTTGACCGTTGACCCGCGGGCTTCCTGCTGGATGGCCTGCCTATTTCACAGTCAGGATCAATGCACGCTGCCCCGCACTCGCCGAATCGATCGTCGTGCACTTCCGCTTCGTCGCCAACGATCCGCGCATGTCCAACATTCTGCGCAACGCCGCGCAGCGGCTGGGCATGGAATGGCAAGGCATGCTGGAAGCGGCGGATCACGACGGCAGCGTGCATTGAACCCGGATATCCATGAGGCGGCGCTTCGCGCCTGCGCGGATGCTGGCGGACGCTTTCCGGGCATTTTTGCCGCCTGCGCGTTGCCCATGGAACGACCATGGGCGCCTCCTGGCCGATTAATCTGCCTCGAAAATAGCCTCGCCATCATCCCGCGTCCTAATGGATTATCCGGGTTGAAAGTTGGTTGATCGATGAAAAAACGCGACTACGGTTTGGGCGCCGACTCTGGCACATAGACCATGGAGCCGTCTTTCAGGCGGTAGGCCACTCCGGCCTTTTCGCCCTCGCCCTGGCCGATCTGGCCGCTGGACTTGTATTTCTCGATCTTGTGGCCATCCTTGACGATCATTTCCATGTCCGGCTTGCCGGGGTTCTTGATGACGGTGACGTTGTCGGCGGCGAACGGGTTCATCGGGTTGTTGGCCACTGCCAGGAGCAGCGCGGCGATGATGACCAGGAACACATCGATGATGTTGACCACCGACAGGATGGGGTCGTCGGCTTCCAGGTCGTCCATCAGGCGCAGGCTCATTGCGCGCTCCCCGCAGCCAGGGCGGCCACCGGGTCATGGCTGGCAACGGGTGCGCGCATGGCTGTATTGCCATGCTCCACCTCGGCCAGTTCGGTCGCGTACCAGCGTCGGCGCACGTTCACCGTCCAGTAAGTGAGGCTGGCGGCGATCAGGGCGATGATCACGGCGGAAAACGCCACCATGAGGTTGGCGCTGACTTCCTGCAACTGCCCGTCGGCCAAGCCCTTGAGCGCCGGCCCCATCGGGATCATGGTCGCCACCAGACCCAGCATGGGCGCGATGCGACTCACCAGGCGGGAAACTTCCAGCCGCTTGACCGCCAGAGCCTCCAGGTCGATCACGGTCAGGGAGGGATTCACCCGCTTTGCCGCGAGCAGTTCGAAGCCGCGTGCATCATGCCGCCGACGCTGCAAGGCCTGCCACAGGAATGCGCCCAGGGCGTAGAAGGCATAGAAAAACACCCCGATGACGGCCAAAAGCACGGGGATGAGGAAAAACTGGCTGACGCCGTACAGGGTGGTTTCGATGATGTTGCCCATGGGGACTCCTTTTTTGATTGGGTAAATGGTTGCCTTGCAGCGCGTGCAGGGCTAGTATGATCATGGCCATGCCCATGGTCATATTTGGAGAAAACTATCGTGCAAATTATCCGTGCATCCGAATTCAAGGCGAAGTGCCTCGCGCTGATGGACGAGGTCGCCCGTACCGGCGAGGGGATTCTGATTACCAAGAACGGCAAGCCGGTAGCTGAGTTGCGCCCGCCCGCCCGCCTGCGTCCAAAGTCCCCTTTTGGCCTGCACAAGGGGCTAATCGAAATCAAGGGCGACATCATGTCGCCCATCAATGTCGAGTGGGACGCAATGAAATGATCCTGCTCGACACTCATGCACTGGTGTGGATGGATCGGGACGATGCAGCGTTGGGAAAAACTGCGCGACGCACCACGCAGTCGGCGTGGGACGCAGAAGCGTTGGCGGTGAGCGCCATCAGTTTCTGGGAATGCGAAATGCTTCACGGTGCGGGGCGGTTGGAGCTTACGCAATCGCCCACCCAATGGCGCGCCGAGCTGCTTGCTGCCGGCCTGATTGAAATCCCCGTTGACGGCGAAATCGCCATGCTTTCGGTTCGCCTCGATCTGCCACACAAAGACCCCGCCGACCGCTTTATCGCGGTAACCGCCATACTTAAAGGCGCGGCGCTGGTCACCGCCGATACCAAGCTGCTGCAATGGAAGCACGCGCTCAAACGTCATGATGCCGCCAAGTAGCTTGCCCGTTGCCGCCTCCAGGCGCCCAGAGTCATGGCGAGGAGAACGAGGCCGATGCCCGGCAGGCTGGCGAACTGGCTTGGCGCTTGGGCAGTGGTCTGTTTCTCCAGCCGCTGACCGGTGACGCGATTGGATTGAGGCGGCGGCGGGGACTGGGGTACGGGCTGAGCGGCTTCGGCGGTCGGCGGCGGCGGCGCGCTTTGCGCCGGGCGCTTGCCCGCCGGAGCAGTCAGCCCGTACCCCGCCAGACTGGCGGCGAACTCGGTGAATTTGCGGTTGTCGCTTTGCACGTCGAAGCGCCGCGCCAGTTCCTGGTAGCGTTGGGCTAGTTCGCGCACGGTTTTGGCATCGGCCTGCCAGTAATCCTTGCGCGCCGCTTCCAGCATGCGTTCGATGATCTGCGCCTGAGCGTGCGGGTGGTTTTTCTCGAACCAGTCTTTCATGCCCAGTTTGTATTTGTCGTCTACATAAACGGCCTTGAATTCGTCCCATTGATCGTTGCGCACGGTTTCCGGCGCCACGGCCTGCCAGCCCCACATATTGTTGACCGTGTCCAGCATGTTGAGCGCGCCGCTGTAGCCTTCTTTTTTCATGGCCTCGATCCAGCCGGGATGGAAGTAGCGGGTCTTGAGTTCCTTGGCCAGAAAGCCCGCCGCCGTTTCCATCCGCGGCGCGCCGGATTCGCGCAGGTTGGAGATGTACAGCTCCGGGCTTTTGCCACTGAGGTGGCGCACCGCGAGACCGATGCCGCCCAGATACTGGAACGGGTCGTCGGTGGTCAACATGCCGTAGAGGTTGGAGCTGCGCGAAAGCAGCGCGGCTTGCACGCCCTTGAGATTTTCGGCGTAGAGGTTCACGCCTTGCGCCGCGCCTGCCGGCAGACTGCCCCATTCCTTCTCGTCAGGGCCGTAGGCGTATTGCATGCGGCCAAGATAAAGATCAGCGAGTTTTTTATCACCGGCGGCGCGGTCTTCCTTACCGTTCTTGCCCGTGCCCCAGGTGTCGGAAGCCAGCGTGGCATCGTCCAGCCCGGTGCCGTAGCTACCCGACTGGTTGGAGAAGATGCGCGTGTCGGCCAGCCGCCGGGCTTGACCCGCTTCCACGCCGCGCTTGAGCAAGCCAGCTTCGATCTCACGGCTGTGCGCCGCGACCGGATTGTCCGGTTCGTCCAATGCCGCGGCCTGCGCCGCCGCCTGCGCCAGCCAGTGCATGACGTTGGGGAAATGGTCGCGGTACAGCCCGGTGGCGGAGAGCACCACGTCCACGCGCGGGCGCTTGAGTTCGGCGGCGGGGATGGCTGTGACGCCGATGACCCGGCCGCCCGCGTCCCACAGCGGCTTGAAGCCCAGGGCGGCGAAGGCCTGCGCTTCCAGCACGCCGAAGTGGCGCATGGTCTCCACCGACCACAGGGTGAAGGCGAGTTTCTTCGGGTATTCACCGTGCTTTTCGCGGTATTGGGCGATGAGCTTTTCCGTCCCCTCGCGTCCGGCTTCCCAGGCGGCCTGCGTCGGCACGCGCGAGGGGTCGAAGCCGTAGAGGTTGCGCCCGGTGGGCAGCGCATCCGGGTTCTTGATCGGGTCGCCGCCGTAGGAGGTGGGGATATAGCGGCCTTCCAGCGCAGCGAGAAAATGTTTCATCTCCAGGGTTTGCGTGAGATTCAGCCAGTATTCGCGCGCCTTGGCCAGCATCTCGCCGAGTTTGGCATCGCCGGGCTTGCCATCACCGACGTAGGGCTCACCCTGCCGCACATGTTTGTCCAGCAGCTTCCAGGCCGGGGTTTCCTTCAGCTTGGTGTAATCGCCGACAAACATTTCCTCCGGATCTTCGGGCGAGATTGCCGCAAGGAAGTGCTTGCCCAGCATTTGCATGACGGTGGACAGGCGATGATCCGATTCGGCGGGCAGGCCAAAGGTAGCCAGCCCCAGCGGCTGGTTGGCCAGCGCGAGATCGTGCAACTGGATGTGCAGGGCATCGGCGAAGTCCTTGAACTCGTCGCGAATGCGCGCGGGAGCCCAGGCCATGTCGCGGTCGATCTTGTTGTGTACCGTGACGCGAATGATCTCGTCGCGGGTCTTGTCGCGCACCTCGCCCTCGGTCATGTTGAGCCAGGCGTGCAGCAGATCGTGCAGGCGGTTGATTTCGCCGTGCAGGCCGGCGGGCGCGAACGGCGGCGTGGCATGGGAGATCACCGTGGCGCGCCCGCGCCGCTTGGTTTGCAGCGCCTCGCCGATGTTATCGACGATGTAGGGATAGATCACCGGCACGTCGCCCAGCAGCAGGTAGGGCGAGTCGTAAATCGACAATCCGCGCTCCTTGCCCGGCGTCCATTCCTGGCTGCCGTGGGTGCCGTAATGCACCAGGGTGTGGGCGCCGTGCACTTCGCGCGCCCACAGATAGACGGCCAGATAGAAGTGATTGAGCGGTGTCTGGGTGGAGTGGTAGAGCGCCTTTTCCTGGTCGTCGCTTTTTTCGCTGCGCGGCGGCTGCGGCAGGATCACCGTGTTGCCCAGATTCAGGCGCGGGATGACGAAGAACCACTCGCCGTTTTTCTGCACGGCCATGGACGATTTTTCCGGTGCGCCGAAGCGGGCGGTGATCGGCTCTCTGACATGGGCGGGCAGGGCATCGAACCACGCCCGGTAGCGCGACATGGGCAGGCGCGCGGTCAGGCCGTCGCGCAGCAGCGGCTCGAGTTGCCCGTCACGATATTGGGGTGCCAGCAGGCGTTGCAGCAGCAGGGTGAGGTGAGTCGCCTCCGGCGTTTCGGTCACGTAGCCGGCATTCTTCATGGCGCCCAGGGTGTTCTCCAGGCTCTTTGGCAGGTTGAGGAAGGACGCACCGAGGTTCTTTTCCCCCGGCGGATAGTTCCAGAAGAAAATGGCAGTCTTTTTCTCCGCGTTGGGCAGGTGTTTGAGTCGGGCAAGATTCATCGCCTTGTTCACCACCGACTGCAATTGGTAATCGATCGCCACGATGTCGCCATCCGACTTGCGCGAGTAGGCAGCGATGATGGGGTCGGTGATGCCGGCGTATTCCGGCTGGGCGAGGAAAAACGGGATGTCCAGGGTGGACACGCCGATCTGATCTTTTTCCCAGTCGGCCTGTTCGCCGCGCCGGTAGGGCATGGCCTGGATCACCGGGATGCCCAGGTTTTCGAACTCGGTGCGGCGACCCTCGGCGTTGAGCACGATTTGGGTGTTGATGAGCACATCGGCGAAGGGCTTGCCGTCGCGCGCGACCAGCCGTGTGATGGCGCCGTTGGCCATGGCCGGCGCGTAGATTGGCAGCGCAACCGCCCCCGCCGCTTCGAGGCGGCGAATGGTGTCGTCGAGAAAACCGGTGAGTTCAGAGGCAAAATGCGCCTGATGGAAGAGGACGCTAATCACCGGCTGGCCGGCGGTCGGTTTCTTCCAGGCAAGGAATTCCTCCAGCGTGGTGAACACCCGGCCAGCGTAGTCCGGGTGATAGATCCCGGCATCCGGGAATAGCTGCGGCGGTGCACAGGCGCGCGTGGATTGCTTGAACACCTGGGCTTTCACCAGGCAGAAAAATTCGGCGAAATTGGCGCGCCCGCCGTTGCTGTAATAGGTGTGCAGTGTCTTCATCGCCGCGGCGTCCACGCCCTTCGCCTCGGGGCCGCTACTTTGCATCCACACCCAAGGCATGGTGATTTGCGGCAGCAACGGGGCGAGCCGCGCCTTGGCCGCGCCCTGCGCCGCGCCGTAGGGGGCGTCGATGACGATGAGGCCGAACCCTTTGAGATCACCGGCCTTTTCCTGGCCGGTGAATTTCTCCACGAAGCGCGCCTCGACCCGCACGCCTTCGCGCGCGGCGATGTCCTTCAGGCGCTCGAACTTGCCCGGCTGGGTGGGCGCGGCGGACAAAAACAGCACGTCCGCCGGTGTGGGTTGCGGCGTGGATTGCGCCCAGGCCAGCACCGGCAGCACGAACAGCAACAGCCACGTCAAGCCGCGCATGCTCAAAACTCCGCTTGCAGGGCAAGCGAAAAATTGCGTCCCGGCTGCGAATAGAAATCCACCCCCGCCGGGTTCTTGGCATCGGCCTGGCGAATGTCGCTCCACAGCCAGTATTTCTTGTCGAACAGGTTGTTCGCCGCCACGCTCAGGCGCGTGTTCTTGCCGGGTTTCCACCACGCCGACAGATCGGCTACGCCATAGCCATCCGGGCGAAACCAGGCGCCGCCAGCGGCGGCACGGTCATCCGTTCTCGTCACCGCACCGGCGGCGCGCAGTCGCGCTTCCGCACCCCAGGCGCCGGCATCCCGCGCCAGTGCCAGCGATAGCCGGGCCGGTTCGATGGTGTTCAGCGGCACGTCGTTTTGCTGATCCTGACCATGCGCCCAGGCCAGCGCACCCGTGATGTTCCAGCCGGGCTGAAAATCCCACGCCGCGCGCGCTTCGGCGCCGTAGATGCGCACCTTGGCGAGGTTCTGCGACATGTTGGTGTTGGTCAGACCGGCAATGCAGCGCGGGTCGCGCGCCGGGTTGGGCGGAGCCGGGCAATTCAGGCGTACCGTCGCGATAAAATCCTGATAGCGGTTGTCGTACACCGTGATCTGGCCGCGCAGGCCGGGCCGGGTGAGGCGCAGGCCGATCTCGACACCGACGCTGGTTTCCGGCGTCAGGTCGGGGTTGGGCCGCACGCCATAGCTTTGCGCGGTATTGCGGAAATGGCCGTTGACCTCCTCGTAGTTGGGTGCGCGGTAGCCCCCGGCGGCATGCCCGAACAGGCTCAGGCTTGGCGTCATGCGCCACAGTGCCGCCAGCTTCGGACTGAAAGCGCCATCGCTCTGTTCGACCGCTCGGTTGCCGTTGGCGGCGAGCACGGCCAAGGACAGCGCGTCCGGCTCGGGCTGCAATTTGCGCCAGTCGTAGCGCAGGCCGGGGGTGAGCGACAGTTTGTCTTCCAGCAGCGCGATCTCGTCTTGCACGTACAGGCCGACGCTGTCGGTGTGGCCGGGCGCAAAGTCGCGCAGCGGGAAAATGTCACCGGCCAGCGATTTGGACAGGGGCGCGCCGGTGGTCAGATTCCACACCCGCGCGTCGCGCATCTGGCGGGTTTCGGTGCGGGAAAGCTCAAGACCGGCGATAAGGTGATGCGCGCCCCAGCCCTTGTCCACTTGCACACCGCCGCCGGTGAGGGTCTGTTCGAAGAAGAAATCCTGCTCGATGCGGCAGTTGTTACCCGTTCCCACGGCTGCGGAGCACGTCGCGCCTGTGTTGGTGCGGGTCTGGAAATTGTAGTTTTCGGTGTCCGAATTCTGACGGTAAACGCGCGCGGTCAGGCGGTCGTAGAGGCCGCCGCCGGGTTGGTGCTGCCATTCCAGCGTGCCGCGCAGCCGCTCGCCGTGGTCGTCGCCGTGCATGGCGGTGACCTTGGGCAGCGAAGCCGCCAGACGCTTGACCACTACGTCGGCGTCCTGCTTGCGGCCTTCCACGGTGAACTTGAGCGCATGGCCGGGCGCGGCTATATCGCCAGTTTGGCGATATAGCCGCGATCCGTTACGTCCTGCGGATTGGGCGCGGTGCGGGTAGGCGCGCTGGTGTCCACCTTGCCCTGGTTGTCGAATTCGTTCGCCTTGGTGTGGGAATAACCCAGCATCCATTCAAGACCGTTATCCGCTCGCCCGGCGCCCAGTAGCGTGACAGTGTATCCGTCATGGGCGCCGCTATAGGAGAGTTTGGGTTGAAATCCAAAGCGCGCACCCTTGGCCAACAGATCGGCCGGGTCGAGTGTCAGATAACCCACCACGCCGCCCATCGCATCCGAACCATACAGGCTGGAAGCCGGGCCGCGCAGAATTTCAACGCGCTTGAGAAAGTCCAGCGGCACGCCCAGCGGCGCGTTCATGGTGAAATTGGTCGGGCCGCCGCCGTTATAGAAATCCGCCATACGCACGCCGTCCACCAGTTGCAGTACGCGGTTGTCCTGCAGGCCGCGGATGTTGGGGTGGGTGGCGCCGAAGCGGCGGGCGTCGCGGGCAAAGGCCACATCCGGCTCGTCGCGGAACAGGTCGGCCTCGTCGGCGGGCAGGCGCCGGTCGAGGGTGGCGCGCGTCACACTGCTGATGCTGGCGGCCACGCTGTCGGCCTCGGCTTCGGTGCGCGTGGCGGTAACGACGACTTCTTTCAATTGGGTCTCGGCCGCGGACAGCAGGGGCCAAGCCAGCGCCAGCGCGGCGATCAGCGGCCGATAGGTTAAACAGCGAACAAAACGGCAGGTGCGGGTTGAATTCATGGCAGCCTCACAGATTTCAGAAACAAGAAACTGGCTGGCTGCCGGCGTCGAACGCGGGGGCTGGCTGGGTTGGGTCTTCGCGAAAAAAACTGGTCGCGGTCGCTTGATGCAGGGCTGGATCGCGTGTTTCAATCCATGGCGAACACTTCAGTCTGGCCGGGCTGGCGCAGCATTTTGTTTACCTCGTCCTGGTGCGCCAGTTCTTCAGCGATCAGGGTGCGCGCGTATTCTTCCAGCCGCACGTTTTTGTCCCTGCTCAGGGCGAGCAATTCTTCGTAGGCTTTCATGGCTTCAGATTCGTGCGCCAACGACTCGCGCAACAGGTCGCCGATGTCGTGCTGGTGCGTCTCCAGCAGCGAGCCGATGCCGAGCGACGGATGCCCGCCCAGCCAGGTCACCAGTTCGCCGGCCTGGCGGGCATGGAGCAGACTTTCGTCGGCATTCTTTTGCATCCAGTCGACGATGGGAATGCGGTTGTACCCGTAAATCATGAGGGCGTAGTGCGTGTAGCGCACCACGCCTGCCAGCTCCAGTTCCATGATGTAGTTGAGGGTGGAGAGATTTTCTTTTGATTCGGTTCATTGGGGAGCCTTGTGGTGAATAGCTGTGATGAATAACGGCTTGCAGGATCAATGCACGCTGCCATCGTGATCCGCCGCTTCGAGCAGGCTCTGCCATTCCATGTCCAGCCGCTGGGCGGCGTTGCGCATGATGTCGGACATGCGCGGATCGTTGGCGACGAAGCGGAAGTGCGCGGCGATGGATTCGGCCAGGGTGCGGCAGCCGGTGGCGTGCTGGCGACTCAGCATGAACAGCAGCGCGACAATCGCCAGCTCGGGGTGGCTGGCGTATTCGGGCGGGGCGTATCGGTTGGCCATGGCAGTGCCTCAAATGCGTTGCGCGTAATACTCGACGACTTGTTGCACGTCGATCGGGAAGGGCACTTCGTCGGCCATCGGCAGGCGGCTGATTTCCGCCATGTGATGGGTTTCGTCGAAGCGGATCCATTCGGGGCGGGTGAGCGCGGGCTGTTTCAGGCTTTCGACGACGATGGGGATTTTCGCGGCGGCGCCAAACAGCGCGATGCTGTCGCCGGGCTGCACGCGGATCGACGGAATGTTGACCCGGCGGCCGTTGAGCAACACATGCTTGTGCCGCACCAGTTGGCGTGCGGCGACGGTGGTGGGGGCGAAGCCGGCGCGGAAGACGGCGTTGTCGAGACGGCGTTCCAGCAGTTCGAGCAGTTTGTCGCCGGTGGGCATTTTGGCGTGCCGGGCTTCGACGAACAGGCGGCGGATCTGGGTTTCGTTGAGGCCGTAGTTGTAGCGCAGCTTCTGTTTTTCCATCAGCTTGAGTCCAAAATCGGATTTGCGTTTTTGCTTCAGACCGTGCTGCCCGGGCGGGTAGGGACGATCCTCGATCGACTTGGATGACAGGCCGGGCAACTGGATGCCGAGCGCGCGCATGACTTTGAGACGGGGGCCGGTGTAACGGGACATGGTTTTCTCCTGAGGGCGGGGTGAACGCCGGGCTATGCGGCGCGCTTGCCGACGCGCGGGACGAATTCCTCTGCGCCGATATCGGTCTGGATCGGCGCGGCGAAATCCTGGCGCGACAGCCCCATGCCGTTGAGCAGCCAGACGCCGATCCAGGTTCGGATGAAGCGTTCGAAGCTGGCCCGGTTGTCCCACGCCAGCAGCAGGGTGAAGGCGTCGTGGCGGCCGCGCGGTTCGTTGAACTGGTGCGAGACCAAGCCCGTCGCCTGCCGCAGCGTCTCGCGCGCCGCCTGATAGGCATGGCGGAAATGGTCGTGATGGCGCGGCCGCACGTGGAAGTGGTAGGCGATCGCAAGCATCAGCGCGGCGCCAGATTTTCGGCCAGCATGCGCCAGCCGGTGGTTTCGGGGGTGCCGGGCAAGCGCCGACCGAAGAAATAGGCGATGAATTCGCCCGTCGCGTCGAACAGTTCGATCGAGGTGACGATGCTGTCGGCGGTGGGCTTTCTCACCAGCCAGGCCTGCGCCACCCGGTCTTCGCGCAGATGCAGGCTGAAATCCCGATCGAGCACGTTGATCCAGTTGCCTATGCGCTGGACGGTCTTCACCGGGCCGGTGTGGATCTGGATGCAGCCGGGGTTGCCGACGAACACCATGATCTCCTGCCCGGTCGCGGCGGCGGCCTGCAGCAGCCGTGCCGGCGTGTTGGTCAGGAGCGGGACGGCGAATTCGTTGCCGATCAGCCGGAATGCCTGGGTGCGGCTAAGCTTGTGCTTTTTCAGGAGATCGAAAAACTGGCGGGTGTCGGTCATGGATCGCCAGCCGACGCGCAGCGCTTCCACATCGACGGCCTCGTCCGGACGTTCCGGCGCGCTGCCTGCCGGGTGCGGCAGCACGGTTTCGCCGGGGATCTGGAAGGGCGCAGCCCAGGCGTCGCGCAGCGCCTCGAAGGCAAGCGTGTCGGCACCCTTGCGCAGGTAGATTTTGTGAATGGCGTTGCCGCAGGCGTCGAAAAACTGGAACGAATGGCGAGTGTCGCTGCCGATCCGCTCCTCGACGGCATAGCCGAACGCCCACTTGTCGTAGAGCAGGCGCAGGTCGATCGCCTCGCCCAGCACCAGGCCGATCTGGTCGCCGTGGGTGATGTTCTGGTACACGCCTTCCTTTTCGTGCACGGCGGCCTCGTTGCGCGTCAGCGCCATCGCCGGGCCGAGTTCGCCCATGCGCATCATCAGGTCGCGCAGGTCGCCGGTGAGGCGCGCGACGTGCTCGCCGACGCCGGTGGCGAGCAACTGGGCTTCGGACACGCCAAGCTGGTGTGCCGCGTCGCGAATGCGCAGGCTCTGTCCGGCGGTGAGCGCATGCCAGGCGTCCCGTAGCGCTTGCGGGGTTTGATCGGCTATGGTGGCAAGGGCGGCGGCGTTCATGCGGATACTCCTTTCAGGCAGGGGGTGAAAGACGCGAGGTTCGGGTGCGTGCCGCGCGTTGCGTCCAGGTCAGCGACCGGGCGCGTGGGAAGCCAGTGCGCGCGCAATCCGGCGGGTTCCGGGCGTTCGATTTCAAGGTCGTCGGCGAGTTTGATGCAGGCTTCGCGTTCGGCCGGCGTCAGTTCGGCGTGTTCGGCTGCGCGTTCGAGCAGTAGCCGGGCGGCAGACCGGTTGCGCGCGCAGGGCTGGCGCAGCATCACCAGCGCGGCGACCAGAAGCGAA
>Ga0208244_100583_pt1 | contig 31946 bp, 23 predicted proteins | sample SubbioCR12Aug_5A_FD_184828 | JGI IMG/M metagenome (GOLD analysis project Ga0208244, IMG submission 184828) | Serpentinite rock and fluid subsurface biosphere microbial communities from McLaughlin Reserve, California, USA - CR12Aug_5A (SPAdes) | ecosystem: Environmental > Terrestrial > Deep...
CCGGCTGGCGCGCCATCGAAGATGCGCACAAACAGCGAGCCTTGCCGGGCGCTGGTCGGCCAGTGAATCATGCGCAGCGGGTCGCCGGGCTGGTAGGCGCGTACGCCTGCCGCGCCCACGGTTTGCTCCGGGGCGCGCGGGCGCGGGCGGCCTTCTCCCATATAACCGCCGGGCGTTATTTCGATGTGTGGCAGTGGGACAACAGGCGGCATGACCATCAGGGTCGCCTGGGATGGGTCGTGTATCGAAACGGAATACAGGCCAAAGGGGTCGGCGCTCCGCGCGGTCGTGCCGCCGAGCAGGTAAACGCCGCGGCGCGCGCAAACGCCCGAGGTGGTCCACTCGGTCACTTCGTGCGAACCGACCGCTGTCACCCGTCCGGCGTTGTAACCCGGCATGGAGGAGTGGTCTTCAATTTCGGCATTCAACAGTGGGAAGATGCCCCGATTCTGGAGGGTGAAGCGTTCTTCAAGCCGGTCGCCGACCTGCGCCCAGCCGAAGCGCATTTCGCGCGTCAGGCGGGTGTTTTTGGCAATCGAGCGCGCCCAAAGCCAGGAAACCAGCCAGACCCCGCCGAGTGTGACCAGCAGCATCGTCCAGACTTTGGATGGGTCGCGCCATTGCAGGAACAAGAGCAGCAGCACGAGCGGGGCCAGGATGGGGGCGTTGAAGCGCAGGCGGGTGTTCATTGTATTAAGCATACGTGAAAAGTGGGCGGGGCGCAATACTTTACCACCCGAAGATGCGATTGACCTGCGCCTTCTTTCCTTTTACAATATTTACATGACTTGTTTGTGCAAGCCTTTCCAGCGTGTTCACCCCTATACGTGCGGGTTTTTCCGCCCAGACCACGACCCTCCGCTTTGAAACCTGTCTGTGTGCTTATTCATAACTCGTTTCCTGACTCTTATTTAGACAAAACGGAGTAAACCCATGCCTGAACAGTTTGTTTCAAAACGTGCACCGATTTACAAAGACGTTCCTGACGAAAAATGGAACGATTGGCGCTGGCAAATGAGCAACCGCATGAACAGCCTTGAAGACATCGAAAAAGTTTTGCCGCTTAGTGAGAGTGAGCGCAAAGCCCTGCAAACCCAGGGCATCTTTCGAGTGGATATCACCCCCTACTTCATTTCATTAATTGACCCGGACGACCCCGAAGACCCGATTCGCCTGCAAGTTATTCCGCGCGCCGAGGAGATGCAGTCTTTCACTGCCATGATGGAAGATTCGCTGGCTGAAGATCGCCATTCGCCTGTCCCTGGGCTTGTCCACCGTTACCCCGACCGGGTGCTGATGCTGGTCACGACCCAGTGCGCCTCGTACTGTCGTTATTGCACCCGCTCGCGCATCGTCGGCGACCCCGGCCAGACCTTCAAGCGCGAAGAATTCGAGATGCAGATTGACTACCTGAAACGCACCCCGCAGGTGCGCGATGTGCTGCTCTCGGGCGGCGACCCGCTGGTGCTGGCCCCGAAAATTCTCGAAGAGCTGCTCAGCCGCCTGCGCGAGATTCCGCACATCGAGATCATTCGCATTGGCTCACGCGTGCCGGTCTTTATGCCGATGCGCGTCACGCAGGAATTGTGCGATATGCTCGAAAAGTATCACCCGCTGTGGATGAACATCCACGTCAACCACTCGAACGAGATTTCTGCCGAACTGGCCGCTGCCACCGACCGCCTGACCCGCGCCGGAATCCAGCTCGGCAACCAGGCTGTTTTGCTGGCGGGCGTCAACGACAACGTTCACATCCAGCGCGATTTGGTGCATAAACTGGTGCGCATCCGCGTGCGCCCGTACTATCTCTACCAGTGCGACCTGGTCGAAGGGGCGGGACACTTCCGCACCCCGGTCGCCAAGGGCATCGAAATTATGGAAGGCTTGCGCGGACACACTTCCGGGTATGCTGTGCCGCAGTACATCGTCGATGCGCCCGGCGGCGGCGGTAAGATTCCGCTGGCACCCAACTACCTGATGAGCATGTCAGACCACAAAATCATCCTGCGCAACTTCGAGGGTTTCATTACCACCTACGAAGAGCCGACCGATTACACCCCATCGATGGCCGCCAAGTTCAAGGGCTTGAAGCGCCCCGAACCGGGCCAGACCGGCCTGACAGCTTTGTTGGATGGTGAAGATTTGTTCATCAAGCCCGAAGGTTTCGAGCAGACTCACGGACGGGACGGAATCCAGCACCGTCTGAAAGACGAAAGCAAGTGGAAGCCGCTGGGTATCGGCGCTCCGAAGGACGAATAGTTTTTCCCGCGCTTCCCCTTCAGGACGCATACAAGCTTCCGAATAGGAGTTATTTCGGATGCCGTATGCGTCCTGATTGTGTATAATGAGTAAAGGATTGACCAACGTCAAAAATTTTAAGGAGAATTGTGAAATGAAAATATCCAATTATGTATCTTCGGCCATGATAGGCATCCTGCTCCTGACAGTTTTCAGTGCGACTGCTTTTCCCGCTACCCAGGCGGCGGCCCTTGCTGATGATATGGTTGGCATCAGTGTCTATGCCGAAGGCGATGTGCTGGCTTCTGCTGGTGCGCCATTTGCTTTTACGGCAGAATTGCCCGGCTTGAGCGTTGCCGCCAAGAAAGACTATGCCTGCTCCCTGCTCTCGCAAAGCCCGAAAGACTGGACGAAGATGAAGCCGCGCCAGGACTTCGATGCGCGCTGGACGGTGCTGAATACCGGCAAGAAAACCTGGACGACCAGCGGAACCGATTACAAATATATTCGCGGCGCGAGCCTGCACACCAAGGCTGGCGTCTACGACATGCCCAAGAATGTTGCTGCTGACGGCAAAACTGCCCTGTATGTCGACATGAATGCTCCCAAGCAAAAAGGCACCTACGTTACCTATTGGGGCCTTGCCAATGGCAGTCAGCATTTTTGCCAGTTTTACCTGATTATCACCGTTAAGTAGTCCTCCAGGTGGGGAACGCGATTCTCTACAGGCGCCTTCCCCACTTTTTATAAGGTCGGCATGAAGATTTGTTCCAGCCTGTTTTTGTTCCTGACGGTTTCGTTGTTGCTTGCGTCTTGCGCGCCGGGCGCAAGGGCGCTTGATTCGAGTTCTGCCCTGGAAACCATGGTTGCGGCAACCGTGCGGGCCTTGCCGACTCTGACACCTGCCCGAAGCGCAACCGCTACAACCCCCCCAACATCTGTGCGGCCAACCTCGACCATCATGGTCTGGGAGATTGAGACCCCCTCCTCGACCCCGGGCGTCATGCCGTCCCTGACGCCGTTTCCATCGCTTACTTCCCCGCCTGCGACCCGTCGCTTGGTGCGGATTACGCCCGGGCCTCGCCAGGGTGATTACAATTATGCCTGTCGTGTGCTCAGCTATAACCCGGTCAATTACTATAACATCAGCCCTGGTCAAAATTTTACAGTTACCTGGAGTATCAAAAACGATGGAAAACTCGACTGGGACGTGAACGATATCGATGTTGCCTTTCGCTCGGGCGAGAAGATGGCAATCGCCGGTGACCGCTTTGACATCTCGGCTACAGTTCCTGGGGGGGGCAGCACAGCTATTTCGATTACCATGACAGCCCCCAATAAACCCGGCGAATATTCAAACACCTGGTCGCTGGCGCGCGGTGATAGTTTCTTTTGCAAGTTTTCATTTCGTGTTCATGTTGTAAAATGAGAATAGAGGTTTTTTGATGAAGGATGCAATAGGCCGTGTTGCAGGGGGCGTTTTTTTTCTTTTGACGGTTTTGCTGGCAGCTTGCGCCCCCGTGGCGTTGCCCATGCCCGAAGGGATGCTGGAGACGATGGTGGCGGGTACAATCCAGGCTTTGCCTTCCGCTACTTCCCAGCCGACAGCCACTTTGACTATGGAGCCAACGCTGGAACGCCCAACGGCTACCGATTTGCCGACCGAAACGCCCGCGCCTAGCCTTACCCCTATGCCTACCTTTACCCTAATCCCGACCGACACCCCCATCCCGACATCAACCCCGGCAGGTTACAATTTTGGCAAGAAGCAGGGAGATGCCAATTTCGGCTGCGTTGTGCTTGCCCAGTTCCCGGCAGATGGGTTTGAAGCCAGTCCCGGTCAGGATATTGCCGTTACCTGGCGCATACGGAATGTTGGCAGCCGCGATTGGCTCAGGGAAAGCATCGATATTGGCTATGTTTCGGGTGAGAAAATGGCAATCGGCGGCACTTTGTTCGACCTGTCCAAGACAGTCCCTGCCGGGCAAATTGGCGATATTGTGCTCACCTTTGAAGCGCCGAAAAACAAAGGCGTGGGTGCCTATAGAACCATCTGGTCTTTGCTGCGCGGCAGCACACCTTTTTGTGAATTTTCGTTCAGCCTTGTTGTAAAATAAAAATTGAGGTACAGACAGTGAAAACAAACGGATTTTCTGATCGCCTTCTCCAGGTTTGCGTTTACGCAACCTTGTTGTTTTTGCTTGCCTGCGCCCCTGCGGCGGTTACGCCGCCTCCCGAAGGCTATTTAGAAACCATGGTTGCCGCAACAGTTCAGGCTTTGCCTACCAATACTCCTTACCCAACATGGACGGCCACCCCAAGGGTGACCCGGCAGCCGCCCACTGAAGTTTTTACCCCGACCTTGTCTGTTTCTTTGACCCCATTTCCGACCTTCACTTTGACGCCCACCCTGACTGAAACCCCGACCGAAATGGGTGTCGCCGCCCGCCAGGGTGTTTACCAGGGAAGTGGCAACTTTGCCTGCATGGTTATGAACCAAAAGCCGGTGAACTGGAGCAAGGTTAGGCCAGACACCTTAATTTATGCAACTTGGGCGGTCAAAAATGTTGGCGCGCGTGACTGGCAAAAGGACGGCCTGGATATTCTATATCTTGATGGGCAGCGCATTTATGAATATGCCCCCAAGCAAAAACTTGCTTTTGACGTCCCTGTCGGGCAGACCCGCGATATTGTCATCGTGGTGCGCGCCCCGAAACAGGGAGGCGATTTTAAAACAACCTTTGGTTTGCAGCGCGGCGATAATATGTTTTGCCAGTTAATCATTGGTATTTCGGTGCGATAGGAGCAGATTGTGAGAACTCGACAGTTTTGGTTTTCCTGGGTGGGGTTGTTGATTTTGCTGGCGGGTTGTGCGCCATCTGCTGCGCCGCAAGTGGACAACCCGCAGGATATGGTGGCGACCATTGCCGCCGCGACGGTGGCTGCCTTGCCGACCAATACGCCCCAGCCATCCTGGACTCCATCTTTGACCCCGACCCGTGTGCGCAATACGCCGACTGATATACCAAGCAACACGCCAGCCCCGACCATTGAAGGATTCCCTACGGCCACTTCTGTTTACGATTTACCGGGGCCGGGCACATTACTGCCCGGTACGCCAGGGGCTGTCCTGTTTCTTTGGACCTCGACACCGGAACCTTTCAAGTGTGACCTCAACAAAACCGACCCTGAACCTTATACGATATTCAAGCCGAACCAGTTTTTCAGGGCAGAGTGGCGAGTATGGAATCGCGGCTCTACGATTTGGAAAGAAAAGAGCATCATTTTTTATTTTGTAGGCGGCGATAAATTACACAACGACCGGGAGCGCGGCGAAGGGACCTTTATTAGCTATACTGTTTATCCAGAGGATAAAATACTGGTGTGGATTGGTATGACTGCCCCGAAAGAGCCTGGCACTTATTTTGCCACCTGGGGTTTGCGGCGCGAGAACCGGTCTCAGCCTTTTTGTACTTTTAACATTACCATTCGAGTACGTTAATGGCTTATTTGACAAAAACGGTTATTTGTAAGGAGCGAGGATGAGTCAGAAAAAACTTGGTTATGTTGAGTTGGAATGGACTTGCCCGAATTGTGGTGGCAGGAATCCCGGTTCGGTCAAGACCTGCCAGGCTTGCGGTGCGCCCCAGCCTGAAAATGTGCAGTTCGAGCAGGCCCAGGGTGCGCAATTAATTGAGGACGAAGAAAAAATTGCCGGGGCCAAAAAAGGCGCGGATATTCACTGTCCGTATTGTGGAACGCGCAACCCGGCGGATGCTACTTCCTGTGTTCAGTGCGGTGGGGATTTTTCAGGGGCGACCCGCCGCGAGGCCGGGCGGGTGGTTGGGGCGTTTTCGGCGCAGGCTGGGCCGCTCGTGCCGGTTGCCTGCCCCAGCTGCGGGACGGAAAACCCGGGCGAGCGCAAGACCTGTTCGGCCTGCGGCGCTAACCTTCGCTCGGAGGCAGTACCGGCAGGTTTGACGGCCAAACAGCCTGAGGGTGGAAAGCCGGGGCAGAAGAAAAAGCCCCTGTGGCTGCTGATTCCGCTCGGTGTCATCCTGTTGTTGTGCTGTTGCCTCATCGCCGTGTTCGCCTTTCGCACCAGTGAGTCGACCGGAATGGTGCGCGAAGTCTCCTGGGAGCGTTCGGTTGCCATCCAGGTCTTGGGCGACGTGACCCTGGAAGCCTGGCGCGACGAACTTCCGGCCGGCACCCAGCCGCTTTCGTGCTCGGAACAGGTGCGCTCGACCCAGGGTGAGCCTGCCCCGCGTTCGAGGGAAATCTGCGGCACGCCTTATTCGGTCGATACAGGTTCGGGGTTTGCCGAGGTGGTGCAGGACTGTGTCTACGAAGTCTATGACGATTATTGCAAGTATACGGCCCGCGATTGGAAGAATGCCGAACCGTTGGTCGCCCGGGGCGCCGACTATAATCCTTACTGGCCGCAGGTGCAGTTGGGCACAGACGAGCGCGAGGGTGAGCGCAGTGAGAAGTATCGTATCTTTTTCGAGACAGATGATGGGATTAAGGAATTTACAACTTCAGACGAGAATCTTTTCCGGCAATTGCAACCCGGCACACAGTGGACACTTGAACTGAACGTCTTTGGAGCCATTGTTTCTGTTCAGCGCTAACCAGGGTATTACCATTTCAGGAGGTGTGTGATGCATTACCGACGTTTGGGTCATTCGGGGTTGAAGGTTAGTGAGATTTCGCTTGGTTCGTGGGTGACGTTTGGCAGCCAGGTGAACGAGGAAATTGCTTCAGACTTACTGCACGCGGCGTACGACGCCGGGATTAATTTTTTCGACAATGCCGATATGTATGCCGAGGGGCTGTCGGAAGAGGTGATGGGGCGCTCCATCAAGGATTTGCCCCGTCATGCCCTGGTGCTTTCTTCAAAAGTATTCTGGCCGACCATGCCAGGCCCCAATGGGCGCGGATTGTCGCGCAAGCACATTGTCGAGTCCATCCACGCCACGCTCAAGCGCATGGATACCGATTATCTCGATTTGTATTTCTGCCATCGCTTCGACCCTGATGCCCCGATTGAAGAGGTGGTTTATACAATGGATACCCTGATTCGACAGGGCAAGATTTTGTATTGGGGTACTTCCGAATGGCGCGCCTGGCAGATTAATGAAGCCGTCAATGTTGCCAAACAGCACCACCTGGCCCCGCCGACCATGGAACAGCCGCAATACAATATGTTCCACCGCCGCCGGGTCGAGATGGAACTCTCACCGATTTGCCGCGAGCACGGCATCGGCCTGACCACCTGGAGCCCGTTGTATTACGGCATTTTGACGGGCAAGTACAACGATGGCATTCCTGAAGGGTCGCGGGCGTCGCTCGACAGCATGGCCTGGATACGCGACCGCATTACCCCCGAAAGAATGCAAATTGTGCGTGAGTTGAGCCAGGTGGCCGACGATTTGCACGTCAGCATGGCGCAACTGGCCCTGGCTTGGCTCTTGCGGCGCAAGGAAGTCAGCAGCGTGATTACCGGGGCGACCAATATCCGCCAGTTGCAGGATAATCTCGACTCGGCGGAAGCGGTCGAGAAGTTGTCGGACGATGTCCTCGAGCGAATCGAGCAGATTTTGGGCAATTACCCCGACGAAGATTGACAGGCCAGGCCTTAATAAAAACAATCCCCACGCACACTGCGCGGGGATTGTCGTATCTATTCAGTTGTAGGTCTTACGCGGCGGGCGGAATCGGTTCGTCGCTGACAATCACGGTTTCGCCGGCGGGTTTCTTACGCAGGGTGAAAAAGCCGACAGCAATCGGGATGGCGATAAAAATCACGGAAAGGCACAACAGGAATAATGCCAATGGTACTGGCATATACTGAATTGACTCTATGTCGTTAACGCTGGTAGTAAATGGTTGGCCTGTAGCGCCAAGAATGCCGAAGATACATGTCATCATGGCAGCGCAACCACAACACAGGGCGGTTACAACGGTGATAGCAATAGCAACAGTTCGATTTTCCATATAATCCTCCGATGAAATTTATTTATTAGTGTACAACAAAAACTAATCATAAGCAAACACTAGTTTCAAACTACGGCGCAGGTGGGATGAATTCTTCAAAACCTGCTGACGCTGGCTCGTCCTGGGTCTTGATTAACTTAAAGGAAACGATACCGGCAACCACAGGAATTAGCAGGGCCAGGATGCCTGGAATAATGAAGAACAGTGAGCCCATCAAAACCTGTTCGCTAAAATTTGGATTGGCTGCCACCTGTTCGGATGTTGCTGGCGCCAAGGCGGCGACTGCGCCGAATAAAATGGCGCCCAGGCCGGGCAGGCCGCAGCACAGGCCTGTCAGGGTGGTAATCAGGATGGCAGTGGTTCGATTCATAGTCCGTCCTCCTGGTTTTACTCTACTTCCAGTTTGTAAATTGCACCGCTGTAATCGCCCAGGTAGATTTCGCCGTCATCGTCCAGGCCGAAGGTGCTGATGCGGAAACTGGTTCGGAACAGCAGGCTGTTGCTAAAGCCGTCAGTGGTTTTGAGCAGTCCCCAGATATTGCCGCTGCAAAAATCGCCGTATAGATAGACACCCTGCCAGTCGGGCAAGGACTGTCCGCGGTAGACCTGGCCACCGGTCACCGAACAGCCGTCGTTGCGGGTGTACTCGGCTACTGGCAGGACAAGCACCGATTTGTCATACAGCCCGCCGCTGTAGTCGTGATTGCCTTCCATGAAGCGCCAGCCGTAGTTCAGGCCGCCGGGCGAACCTGCCGAGGTGAAGTTGACTTCCTCCCACTGGTTTTGGCCGACATCGCCAATGTACAGGTCGCCGGTGACGCGGTCGAAGGCGATTTTCCACGGGTTGCGCAGGCCGTAGGCCCAAATTTCAGCCTCGCCGCCACCCGCTGCGAAGGGGTTGTCTGCCGGGATGGCATAAGGCTGGCCTCCGTCGACATCGAAGCGCAGGATTTTGCCGAGCAAGGTGTTGAGTGATTGGCCGGCGTCCAGCGGATCGCCCCCCGAGCCGCCGTCGCCCAGGCCCGCGTACAGGTAGCCGTCGGGGCCAAAGGCCAGCGCGCCGCCGTTGTGGTTGCCGTAAGGCTGTTGGATGCGAATCAACTCAAGGCGGCTGGCCGGGTTGGCCTGGTTGGGGTCTGAACCAGAAACGCTGAAGCGCGCAATGCGGGTGTTGCCGTCGCGGTCGGTGTAATTGACGAAGAAAAAGCCATTTTCGGCGTACTGGGGATGAAAAGCCAGGCCAAGCAGCCCGCGCTCGGAGGCGTTCGAGCCGACCAGGCTGGAAATGTCGAGATAGGGGGTAGGGATGAGTTGCCCGTTTTGGAGGATGCGAATCCGCCCGACTTGTTCGAGCACGAAGACGCGCCCTGACCTGTCGCCTGGGGAGGTGATATCGGTCGGCCTGTCCAACCCGCTGGCGATTTCGCGCCAGAAGGTGTTTTCGGGGTTGGGCAGGCTTTGGGCGCCAGGGACGGCCGTCTCCGCCGGGTCGGCTTTATTGGTGGCGGTGGCGGGTTCTTCGCGAGTGGGGGGCTGGGTTGTCGGGACAACCGTCGAAACTGCGGGGGGCGGGGGCACGGGTTCCTGTTGTGGCCTGGCGGGAGCGCAGGCGGCTAACAGTGTCGTAAATACTAGTAAAACGGCGAACAGGCGCCGGGTCGTCATGATGCTTTCTCCTTATCAATCTTGTACGTCGCTGGCTTCCCCATCAATCACATCGGCAGGCGGTTCGTTGTTTGAGGCGTCTTCTGCAACGGCGCTCTCGCCAGTCATTTCGCGGACATGGTCTTCAATCACCTGGGTCGGGCAGAGCTCGATGAAAAAGTAGGAACTAATCCACAGGATGCCGAGGTCGTCGAGGGCCGCAACGCCGGGGATGCCGGCTATCAGGTCGAGCGGCCATATCAGGTAGGCCAGTGCGCCGACGGGGAGCAGCTTAAGCAATGGGCTGATGCGCCGGTCAGACATGAGCCGCCAGATGAGTTTCAGGCGGAAAATGGCTTCTTCGAGCATGTTTCCCTGGCTGGGGATGATGCTGCGCGGGAGGTTATCTTTCATTTTTTGTCTCCAATCTGGCGTTTGTGGGTCAAGAAACTGTATCGGCGAGTTCTTTACTGGACGGATTTCGTAATAGATTGTCATTTCGAACCGCTTTTCGGCGAGAAATCTTAATCATCGCTTCCAGGATTTCCCCTGGCACCGCCCGCCACCGTTCGTGTCGCGAGTACGCCGGTGCGAGACGGCAGGGCAGGTGTCAGTCGCCGCTGTGCGACTCCTTCGAAATGACAACCAGCTCTTCAATGCCTTGCCTGTAATTATAAGGGATAAGGCAGGGCTGTTGATATGCTATTTGTACTACGAAAAGGTGACATTTTGGGTTGCACGCTGGCTTGACTTGGGCTGATTGTTAGATGATAATCTAACTCATGGCAAAAAATATTCTTGATACCTACTGGGCGCGGGTGAGCGCTTTTCACCCGAATGCCCGTTTATACCTCGCCAGCGCAATTTTGACCGGTGCGGCGCTGGGCGTTTACCGTCTGTTGTTCAATTTCTATGTCCTGAGCCTGGGCTTCGATGAGAGCCTGTTGGGTCAGTTGATTACGATAAGCAGTCTTTCGGCCCTGGTGACTGCCCTGCCGATGGGCTACCTGGCCGATATGCTGGGGCGCAAGAATTCGCTCCTGCTGGGCGGGTTGGTGGTGGCCGGGTCTGTGGCGGTCATGCTGTTATGGCCTTCGGCATTGATGTTGTATGCGATGACTTTCCTGATGGGCATGGCCCAGGCCTTGCAAATGGTGACGATGGCGCCCTTCCTGCTCGAGAATTCGGGTGAGGAGGAGCGCACTTACCTTTTCAGCCTGAGTTCCGGGCTGCAAATGGCGGCGGCTTTCCTGGGTAACTCGGTCGGCGGCTACCTGCCCGGCTGGATTGCCGCCCAGCAGGGCGTTGCGGCGACCAGCAGCCTGGCTTACGCTGGCGCGCTGGGAATTATCAGCCTGTCGGCTGTCTTGGGCCTGATTCCACTGTTGTGGCTAAAAACCCCGATTATCAGGAAATCGGACCAGGCTTTTTTTGCGCCGCTTGCGTATGCGCGCAAACATCCCGGCACGCTCTCGAAACTTCTGGCTCCCATGCTGGTGACTTCGATTGGCGCGGGCTTGTTCATGCCTTTTATGAACGTTTTTTTTCGCGTCGCGCACGGCCAGCCCGACCCGGTGATTGGTAACGTGCTGGCCTGGGGCGCGCTGGCGATGGGTGTCGGGCTGGTGATTGCCCCGCCGCTGGCCGACCGTTACGGCAAGGTCGAACTGGTGGTGATTACGCAGGGAATCTCGATTCCGTTCCTGATCATGCTCGGTTACGCGCCCTGGTTCTGGATGAGTGCGTTTGCTCACTATGTGCGCCTGGCCCTGATGAATATGAGCGGGCCGGTCTATATGACCTTCGTCATGGAACATGTCGAATCCGATTCGCGCGCGACGGTTGCCAGCCTGGTCAGCATGGTCAATAGTTTCGGCTGGGCTTTCAGCCCTTCGATTAGCGGCTGGCTGCAGGTTAATCACGGTTTTGGGCCGGTTTACGCGCTGGTGCTGGTGCTGTATACGGTTTCGGTCTATATGTACTGGAAATTCTTCTGGCAGCCAGCCTCGACGCCCAGGCCGGTGGTGGCGGAATCGCAGGGATAGTCTTCGGGCGCAGGTTAACCAACATACCCCAAAATGCGGGGGTTTATCACGGGGATTCCCAAAGAGCTTAACCAATTTGTCAGCCAATTTTGCGGGCGGGGTGATATACTCGCTCGGATTAATTCGATGAGCGTTTTTGAACCCACCACACTCGACCGGCGCGACCTGTTCCTCGCTCGCGCTTATTATTTTGCCTACCTGGGCGGCTGGGGATTTATCCTGCCCTTTATCAACCTGTTTTATGTCAGCCTGGGGCTGAACGGAAAGCAGATAGGCACGCTGGCCGCCACCGGCTCGCTGATTGGGCTGGTGTTGGCGCCCTTGCTGGTCAGCGAAGTTAAGAAACGCCCGCGCCCCGAACGCTACCTGCAATGGGCGCTGGCGCTTGGCGCGCTGGCCTACCTGCTGCTTGGGCAGCAAACCTCCTTTTTGCCAATCCTGGTGATTGTGTTCTTCCAGGCGCTGGTGATGGCTGGATTGGTTCCGCTCTCCGATTCGATGGCGGTCAGCGTGGCCGCTTCCGCCGGGACGGGTTACGGCGGTGTACGGGTCTGGTCGTCGGTCGGCTGGATTTTGAGCGTGCTTTCGGCGGGCTGGCTGATTGAGCGGCTCGGGTTTGCGGCCGGGTTTGGCGGCGTGGCCTTTGGCTTCCTGCTGGCCGGTTCGCTGCTCTTCTTTATCCGCCCGAGGCACTTTTCCGGCCCGCAACAACAGGTTTCGGAACAACCCAAAAGCGACCTGCGCGCCGCCCTGGGCCGCGTCTGGCGCGACCCGGTTTTGCTGGCCTTTGCCGTCGCGCTGGTTTTCATCGGATTCCTGAACAACGGCGTTTTACAGTTCGAGAATGTTTACCTGGCCGAACTGGGCGCAAGCAAAACACTGATCAGCGTGGCGGGCATTTTGAGCGCAGTCGTCGAACTGCCCTTCATGGTCTGGGCCGACAAAATCATGCGCCGCGCCAGCGCGCCGCGCCTGATGCTGCTGGCCTTTGTCATTATCATCTTCCAGCGTCTGCTGGTGCTGGCTTTCCCCTCGATTGCCAGCATTATGGCGGCCCGTTTTATCGGCGGGACGAGTTTTAGTTTTTACACGGTGGCCTTCATCGGGCTTATCAGCAGCCGCACCCAGGCCAGTGAAACCGGCACGGTGCTGGCGCTTTATACCATCACCATTTCAGGCCTGGTCACCATGCTGGCTGCGCCCGTTTCGGGAGCGATATTCGACGCGGTTGGGGCGCGCTGGCTGTATGCCTTATCCATGCTTGGCTATGCAATTGGGCTGGTCAGCCTGGGCCTGGCCGTTCGCAAGATTCAAAAGGAACCTCATGCAAACCTCATCTCATAAAAGCGTCTGGGTATGGACGATTGCCAGCTTTTTCGCCTTCTTCGTCTTCGGCTTTAGCGATAACCTGAAAGGCGCGACCATCCCGGCCTTCCTGCGTGATTTGGATTTTTCCTATACGATTGGCGGGACAATCCTGCTCGGGGTTTACATCGGCTTCCTGGTGGCGACGCTCGTCACCGGACTGCTGGCCGATGTGGCGGGCAAAAAAGTTGTCCTGCTGATTGCCGGGGCCTGCCTGACGCTCGGTATTCTTGGTTTCAGCACGTTTAGCACCTTTTGGCCGCTGGCGGCTTCGATGCTGGTGCTCGGCTTCGGTCTGGGCGCGATTGAATTGGGCGCAAACAACATCATTGTCGATTTGCACGCAGCCCAAAAGGGGAAATTCTTGAACCTGATGGCGGTCATGCACGGCCTGGGCTCGATGACCGCCCCGCTGTATGCCGGTTTCTTGCTGGCGGCGGGATATTCCTGGCGGCTGGTTTACCAGGGCGCGCTGGTGCTGGTGGCGGTCATGGTGCTTTATCTGTTGTTTGCCAAGTATCCGAAGACCATGGAGAACAATAAAAGCGAGAAAATCGAGTTCAAGAAACTGGCAAAAATTGCCTTTGGCGGGCAAATGGGTTGGTATTACTTCCTGATTGCCATTTACGTGGCCACCGAACTCGGCATTGCCTCGTGGATTGTCGAATACCTGCAAACCGGCAAGGGCCTCGAGGTTGGCCTGAGTACCCAGATGCTCTCGGTCTATTTTGGCCTGATGATGGCCGGGCGCTTCCTGGGCAGTTTCTTTGTCGAGCGGGTTGGCTACCTGAAGGTCATGTTGATGGCTTCGCTGGCGGCTGTGGCCTGCATTGCAGTGGGCGTTTTCGGCCCGGTTGAGATGTTTTTCTTCCTGCCACTCTCGGGCCTGTTCCTTTCTATTATCTTCCCGACGGTGACGGCGGCGGTCTCTGACCAGCACACCGAAAACCAGGGCGCGATTTTGGGGCTGCTCTTCACCTTCGCCGGTGTCGGCGGGATGGTCGGCCCCTGGGTGGTGGGCGCGGCCAGCGACCTGTTTGGCCTGCAACTCGGGTTTGGCACTTCACTGCTGTTTGGTGGGCTGATGTCTGCCGCGCTGTTGGTGCTGCTGGTGCGGGAACCCAGGCGGGCTTAGTGGACGGTTAAAATCAAGAGAGACTGCCGATGTTTCAGCAAAATCGGCAGTCTCTCTTTTGTATTCTGTTATTTTCGCCCAATCGCGACGAAAATGCTCAGCGGCTCTTCCACGCCATCCGGCCCGCAGGCATTGCAGGTACCTTCGGCGCAGTCCACGTCGATTTCGGCCAGGCCCGCTTCGGCAAACCAGCGCCGCAGGTCGGCGCGCTCGAACCCGAGCCACAGGTCGGCCATTTGTTCGCGCTGCCACTCGTGGTCGTGCGTGTCGAGGTCGGTGATGCACAGCACGCCGCCGGGCTTGAGCAGGCGCGCCATTTCGCGGATGGCGGCGGCGGGATCGGGCGCGTGGTGCAGGTACATGTTGGCGAAGACCCCATCGAGGTGAGAATCGGGCAGGGGGATGGCGTCGCCGGGGGCCTGTTGCAGCTCGATATTGCTGAAACCGGCCAGGTTGTGGCGCGCGACTTCCAGCATTTCGGCGCTGGCGTCGAACCCGTAGACTTTGGCCGCTTGCGGGGCCAGGCCTGCGGCGACGAATCCCGTCCCGCTGCCGATGTCGGCGACGATGGCGTTTTCGGGTAGTCGGGCTTTGGCAATTGCCGCGTCGCGCATGCCTTCGGTGAAGTAGCCGGAGCGGATTTCATCCCATTGGCCGGCGACCGAGGCGAAGTAGGTTTGGGCGCTGTTGGTCATATTTGTCTCCTGTTATGGTTTTACTGCCGTAATGCGGGCGCTGAAAACGGTCTGGTTGATTTTTTCGCGCGGGAGCGCGCTCAAGTCGATTTGGCCTTTCAGGTCGTTGACGAACTCATCCACCATAGCCTGGTCGAGGGCGGTCGGCGTGACCTGGATGTCTTGCAGCCCGGCGGCCAGCATGGCGTTGACGTAATCGCTGACGTCGATTGCGCCCGAAACGCAGGCGGCCCAGCCGTTCAGGCTGTTTTTGACGGCCTCGGGCAGCGGGCCGTTGGTAACAATATCTGAAACGGCCACCCTGCCGCCGGGGCGCAGGACGCGCGCGACTTCCCGAAAGACCTGCGCTTTGTCGGGCGAAAGATTGATGACGCAGTTCGAGATGACCACGTCGACGCTTTCATCCTCGACCGGCAGCGATTCGAGAAATCCCTGGCGGAATTCGACGTTGCCCAGGCCGAGGCGCTGGGCGTTGGCGCGGGCTTTTTCGAGCATTTCGGGGGTCATATCGACGCCGATGACGCGCCCGGTTGGCCCGACTTTTTGGGCGGCCAGGAAGCAATCCAGCCCGCTGCCGGAGCCGAGGTCGAGTACGGTTTGGCCCGGCTGGAATTCGGCCAGGCTGACCGGGTCACCGCAGCCCAGGCTGAAGTTGGCAATATCGCCGGGGACGGTCTTGAGCAGGTCGGCGGGGTAGAGCTTGGTTTGCGCGCCGCAGCAATCGGAACTGCCGCAGCATGAATCGGACTGGCGGGCGCGTTCAGCGTAGTGCTCGCGCACCGCTTCGTGAATGGGGGTGGGGGTTTGACTCATGGGACTCTCCTTAAATAGATGGTTGTCTATGTATAAGACCAAAAAAAGAGATGTTATTCCAGTTTCCCTGTGACGGCCTCGGTGACGGCGCTTTCGGGGGCAAAATTGAGCATTAACTGGCCGCAGCACGAGGCGACGCGCTGCTGGTTGAGGCTGTAAAAGGTTTGTTTGCCCTCGTGGCGCGCATCGACCAGCCCGGCCTCGCGCAGGACGGCCAGGTGGTGTGAGACGGTTGGCTGGGTGACGTTGCCGAGGCGCTCGACAATCTCGTTGACCGCCAGCCACTCGCAGCAGCAAAGTTTCATAATTTTCTGGCGGGTGTCGTCGGCAAATGCTTTGGCAAACAGGACGATATCGTGTTTTGTCATATCGATAACCTTCTATGCGTATTATATTGATGGTTGTCTATTTGTCAAGGGGGAGATTAAATTCTTTTTCGGGCCAGGGTGCCAGGCGCATGGCCCCGGGACTAAACCTGCTTGCAAGTGAAGCGCAGGCCTGGATGGTCACTACGCTGGCGGGGATATAAGCCACCAGGTAAAGGCTTCCGTGACTGGTGGCGACGGGGAAGATGGATGGACTGTAAAAGGCCAACTCGCCCAGGCCGGGGTGGCAAAAGGTGAAGCGTTCACTTTCGAAGTAATAGTCGTCCTGGTGATAGGCGTCCATGTCGCGATGGTAATAGTGGTTAAAGCGGGCCATATCGCGGTCTTTTTTGAAGGCAGAGATGAGATATTCGTAATAGGGGCTGGCGCGGCAGGGCAGGCTGATGGCGCGAAAGAAGCGGATGCTTTGCATCAGGTATTTCTCATGTTCCTGGTCAAGCAGGCTGTGAAACTTCGACCTTTCAGAAAAAACGAAGCGCAAAACATTATAGCCGCCGACAATGTTTGGGGCGATTTTGCGCAGTTCCTCGCTGAACTCAAACAAACTTAAGATGATGTGGTTGGCAGCGACAATATCGTCATATGAATCGACAATAAATGCCGGCAGGCTGATTTGGGTAAGGCTGTCGAACAGTTCATCGAAAATGGCTGCGGGACTGGGCTGGCTGGCGGGCATGTCTTGCTCGTTGAGGCCGATGGCCGCCAGGAAGAATTCCCGCCGCTCACGGGTCGACAGGCCCAGGGAGCGGGCAAGCGCCAGCAACAGGTCGGGTTCGAGCGAAATTTTTTCGCCGCGTTCGAGCTTGCCGAGTACGTGTTCAGACAATCCGCTTTGTTCGGCTAGTTTTCGTTGGGTTATTTGGCGGTAGTGTTCGTCATACCTGTTTTTTCGCAGCGCGGCCAGCAATTTGCCAAATTCTTTGCGATTCATGTTTTTTCTCCCATAGGCGCAAGGAAAAGGCCAAAATCCTCCGAAATCCGAGGGTCGACCCTCCGAAATCGGAGGATTTAACTATTGGATTTTACCTCGAAAACCTTCATAATAAAACTTGTGCATGTCTGTACAAATTTTATTTTTCAATGAGGTGGCGTAATGAAAAAACTAATTCATCTTTCAATGCTGGTCTTGATTGTCTTGCAATCGTTTTCCCCGGCCATCGATGCGCTGGCCAGGGAGTCTGCGCTTGAATCGGCCTCCCTGGCCGGGCTGGCGGTTGCGCAGGAAGAATCGACTGCAATCCCGATGGTAACCGGGACCCTGACGCCAACACCAACCCCGACAGATGAATTTGAACCGACGCCGACCGGCACCCCGGAGCCGCCGACGCCTGATGTCTCGACAGGCTCGACAACCGATTCGGCTACGCCTGAATTAACCCCGACCCTGACTGAGGAGCCGCTTGAAGGAGAAACCCAGAATCTTGGGGAGTATCAAATCTTGCTGACGGCCAATCCTGAGTTTATTACGCCGGGCGGGCGGGTGAATTTGGAGTGGCAGGTATCGGGCGAAGGCCTGGAGGACCTCGACCTCGTATTTATCCTGCCTTATGGCGCAGCGCTTAAGTCGGATAAAAAGTCTGATATGCCTGAAAGCGTTTACCGCATCCCGGCAGAAGAAGAAAAGGGCCGGCTGCAACTCGACATCAGCCGCGAGGCCGAAATGCCAGTCTTAATCCAGGCTTTCCTGTTGCCGCAGGATGCTGGCGAAGATTTTTATGCCGGGCCTGCGCCGCTGGCAGGCGCACACATCGCCCTGATTGAGAAGGTCAATGTCAACAAGAGAGGCGGCAAGATTGCGGGGCTGAACGGCAAGGTAAAGGTGGATTTTTCAGATGGCGCCCTGGCCGAAAACGCCGAGGTCTTCATCCACCGGCCCCTGCCCGAGTCGATGCCGCCGCATAGCCTGAGCGGCCAGCCTTTTGAGATCAAGGCCCGCAGCGCGAAGGACGGCAAGGGGATTTCCACCTTTGGCGACGAAGTGCGCATCGAGGTGGATTACAGTTACCTGGGCCTGGACGAGGCCTACGCCGCCGACCTGGCCCTGTACTGGTACAACGAAGACAGCCAGGAGTGGGAAATCCTGCCTTCGTATGCGAACACCGAAACCCGGACCCTGCACGCCTCAACCACGCACTTTACAGTTTTCGACGTAAATATCCATAACTGGCAGGCTTCGCGCCTGCCGACGTTGGATAGTTTCCAGGTTTCCAACTTTACCGGGGCGGGCACGTTTTCACTGCCTATCGAGGTGCCGCCCGGCCCCGGTGGGTTGCAGCCCGGCCTGGCGCTGTCGTACAGCAGCCAGGTGGTCGACCAGTCGCTCAGCACCAACCAGGCCTCCTGGGTGGGCATGGGCTGGTCGTTGGATACCGGCATGATCGAGCGCAACACCAAGGGCACGACCGGCAATTCAGTGGACGATACTTTTTTCCTGACCCTGAACGGGGTCAGTTCTATGCTGATTCGGGATGAGACTGGCTATCACCTGGCCGATGAGAATTTCTGGAAAATCGAAAGATTGAGCAGCCCCGATTCGTGGGTGGTTTGGGACAAGGTGGGCAATACCTATTATTTTGAATACAGGGCTATTGCAAAGTATTTTATTGGCAGAAAAAATAACGACCCAAAAGAGTATTGTGGCAAGCTTGAAGCAATAACTTACCAGTGGCATTTGACACGGGTGAGAAATATTTATGGCAAAGAATTAACTTACACCTATAACAAGGAAACTAAAACTTATAAATACGACGATTACGCGAAAAATAGTAGTGGTGTATATTCCTGTCGGACTGTAGGTGAAACGCCTACAGATACCGCTGTGTATCCCAATACAATTATATATCCTCATGGCCGCTACCGGGTGCGTTTCGAATTAGCTGACCGTAACGATTACAAACTTTCATGGGCAACCAACGGGGCGCATGAAAGTTTCATGCGCAAACGGCTCTCGAACATTTATGTCGAACAGGATTCTGATGGCAACGGCTCTTTCGAAACGGTTATCCGCCGTTATGCGTTCGTTTACGCGGCCAATAACGACCCCAACCTGGTCTGGCCGGGTATCACCTGGTCGGCAGGCGGCAATACTGGTAAGACCAGCACGCTGATCGCCGTACGGGAATACGGCCTGGGCGGCGCGCAGACACTGCCTGAACATACCTTTACCTATGGTGACCACATGCACCTGACCCGGGCCGAAAACGGCTACGGTGGCGCGGTTGAGTTTGAGTATGAGGCCTGGATTTCCGACAAACATGCTCCCAGATATAACACCGTTCTGGATTTGGGCTACCGGGGCGACAATCAATTTTTGGAGGATATCGTGGTCATGCGCTCTTGCCAGCCAGCCGGGGACTCCCAGTGGATAGGCGCTTTCCAGAGCCAGGGTTCAACATGGTGCGATTGGTTAGGTGGGGTGCAGCGATACAATTTGAATATTCGAGGAACTGTTGTCAGTAGCACGCACGAAACTCAATCTCCCCAGATAAGGCCGGGTGGTTTCTATCGCGTTTCCGGGAGTATTGCCGCCAACGGCAATACAATTTCGTACGGCTTCTGGGACGGGGTCGAGCAATATTGGCAGCCTGTGCCTGGTAGTAATGTGTTCCATTTGCCTGCCGGTCGCAGCAAGGCGGAAGTAATGATTAATGCGGCAGGCACGTCCAACTGGTCAGGAGTTTCCTGGGTTAAGTTGGAACTTGTGCCAGCCTTTTATCGGGTCACGCAGAAACGGGTTTATGATGGACGCGGGAACGAATATCCTTTTGCCTATACTTATGAGGGCGCGACAGTAAACCACAGTGATTTGGTTGAGCCGACCGCCTACTGCCCGCTTCAAACCAGTGAGCCGAATCGCAGTTGGTTATATAAAATCGACACCAGTTGTCGAGAGTTTACACTGGTAAATTCCCAATTTCGCGGCGATGGCCAGGTGACGGAAACCGGCCCCAACGGCCTGAAAACTGTCACCCAGTATTACCAGGACGATGTTCGCAAGGGCCGCCCGATTTCGGTCACAGTGAAAGATTCCGGCGATAACCTGTTATCGCAGCAGTTATTTACCTATGCCAGCAGTATTTTCCCATATTCGGTCAACGCCCCAAGAAAGGCGGATTGTTCGACCTGCCCACCTTACAAAGGCTTGTTTGGCGCCTGGGTGCGGACGGTTGCCCAGGAAAACCGTGTCTATGCCAGCGATGGCTCGTACAGCGCCACGCGTACGGCTTATACCTACGAGGAGACTTACGGCAACCAGGTTGCTGCCCAAAGCCAGGTTTGGAACGGGAGCGATTGGGTCGCCCACATCCGTACCGAAACGAACTACTTTCCGAACACAAACGGCGTGTACCTGGTTGGCCTTCCGGGCCGTACCCGCCAGTTGGATGCGGGTGGCAATGTGCTTGGCAGCACTTTGTTCCTGTACGACGGCCGTCTTGGCGGTTTCCAGTCCGCGCCAACCCAGGGAATTCTAACCGCCGTTCGTTCACGCAACACCGGCTTCAGCCAGGTGTCTTACACCTATGACGGCTGGGGCAACCGCGTCAGCCAGACGATGTGGTCGACTTACGGCACCGCGGACACGCCTCCTTCCGGCGATGGACGGAGCACTACGACCCAATACGACCCGCTTTACGGCACCTACCCGATTTCGAGCACCAACCCGCTCAACCAGACCGTCACCTGGACCTACAACTACAGCCTGGGCGTACCGCTCAGTGAAACCGACCCCAACGGCGCAGTCACCAGCGCGGCCTACGACGTCTTCGGGCGCATGACCCAACTGATTCGTCCGGGGGACGATTCCGACGACCCTTCCATCAAGATTGACTATTTCGACACGGCCAGCCCCTTCCGTATCGAAATCAGCCAGCGTGTCGCGGATTCGCACTACCTGACCCTGCGTCGGTATTACGACGGCATGGGCCGCCAGTTCAAGACCGAAACCGGGAACACCATCAGCGGCAGTTTCTCGCTTTTCAACACCACCCAGACCCTTTTCGACAGCCCGACCGTCACCCGCCAGAGCCTTCCGTTTGGCCCTAACGAGACCCCGGTCTATTCCACCAGCGAGACCCGCTATGAAAACGGGAAGAAAATCAGCGAGGTGACCAGCCCGGACGGTTCCTCGTCATCCAGCGTAGTGGACGGCCTGACCACCAGCTTGACCGACCCCGCCGGACGGACGACCACCAGCCTGGCGGACGCCTGGGGCCGGACGGTGTCCGTCACCCCGCCCGACGGCCCGGCAGTTAACTATACTTATGATATATTGGGCCGCCTGCTGACCGCCACGCGGGGCGGCGCAACTACAAAAATTAAGTATGACATGGCTGGCCGGAAAATAGGCATGGATGACCCGGATATGGGAACAGCCGGAACCTTGGATGATGATAATTGGGGATGGACCTATACCTACGACGCTCTCGGCAACCTGACCGGCCAGACCGACGCGCGCGGCTGCACCCTGACCCTGACCTACGACCTGCTTAACCGCCTGACGGCCAAGAACAGCAGCGGCGCGGGCTGCGGAACACAGGTAAGCAGCGCCTACACTTACGACGCCGGGCCAAACGGCAAGGGCCGCCGCACCGGCATGAGCGACGCTTCGACCGGGTCGGGCAGCACAACCTGGGCCTATGATGCGCGCGGACGGGTAACAATTGAAAACAAGCGGATTGGCAGCCAAATCTATACTACGCAATGGACCTACAACAGCGCCGACCTGCCGTTGACGATGACCTACCCGGATGGCGAGGTCGTTACCAACACCTACGACGCCAACCTGCTCCTGAAAAGCGTTGTTGGCGCAAGCACCTACTTACAGTCCACAACCTACGATTTCACCGGGCGCATGACTGAACGTATGCTGGGCAACGGATTGTCGCAAACCTACAACTACTACGCCTGGAACCAGCAGGGCGGGCGCCTGCAAAGCCTGACCACGACCGGCCTGCAAAACCTGTCTTACCAGTACGACCTGGTCGGCAACATTACCCAGATTCAGGATTCAATTGCCACCGAAACCCAGACTTTTGGCTACGATGCTCTTGACCGTCTGACTGGCTGGACTCTTGTTGAGACTACCAGGACCACCCAGGAAACCTACACCTACGACCTCGCCACCGGCAACCTGGCCAGCAAGGCCGGGACAGCCCTGCTCTACGGCGATACAGACCACGCCCATGCCGCGACAGCCATGGGAGGCAACACCTATACCTACGATGCCAATGGCAACCAAATTACCCGCAGCATTGCCAACGACGGCCAGAACAATGACGAGTATGAACTCCTCTACGACGCCGAAAACCGCCTGGTCGAGGTCAAGAAAGACAGCGCCACGATTGCGAAATTTGTCTTCGATGGTGACGGCAAGCGCGTGATTGGCATCGAAAACGGCAAGACCGTCCATTATATTGGCGGTCACTATGAGGTTGATGTCAGCGACCAGACCCAGGAGAACGTTTCCATCCCGGTCACCTCTTTCGATGCCGACCCGGCCTGGCAGGCCCAGGCCACATCCCCCGGCACCTGGTTGTGGAAGTCGAACTGGTGGGGCGCTTATAGCGGAACTGCCAATTATCTGATTTCGAACAATGTTCATGGCGAATTAATCTCCGAACCAATTGCGGTTGCGCCAAACACCCAGTACACCCTTTCGGGCTGGATACGCGGCGAAATCAACGAGCAGGAGGGCGAAGGCGGCTGGATTATTCGCGCTGTCTATTATGACGCCAATGACCAGTATCTCGATTTTACCGACGCCGCTTTTGGGGGTGGGGCAGGCGTTTCAACCTCGTGGGCGCAGAAATCGGGCCTGGTAACTACACCGCCTGGCGCTGCTTCCGTGCGCATCTTCCTTTATTTCCAGCTGTCCTCCGGCTGGGTGTCGTTTGATGATATTTCCTTCAAGCAGGTTGGCGCAACAACCGAACTGGTTGCGGACCCCGGTTTCGAACTCGGCACAGGCTGGACCGCGAGCCAGTATTCGCCGGTGTCGTTCTTGTGGCGGGTTGGCTGGGGCCAGCGCAGCGGCGCTTATGCCTACACAATCACCAACAACGCCTATGGGCACCTGACCTCGAACCAGATTGCTGTCACGCCGAATACCCAATATGTGCTTGCCGGCTGGGTGCGCGGCGAACTTGACGATACCCAGGGCGAAGGCGGCTGGATTATTCGCGCTGCTTATTACGACGCCACTGGGCAGTTTGTCGGATTCCACGATATTTCCGGCAGTGGGTTGAATCTCTCCCCGGCCTGGTCGTCGAAAATCATGAATGTAAGTACCCCGGCCAATGCCGTTTCTGCGCGCATCTTTTTGTACCAGCACCTGGCCTCCGGCTGGGTGGCTTTCGACGACATTTCGTTCAAGAAAAGCCGCACAACCATTGAGTTGGTCGAAGACCCCGGTTTCGAACTTGGCACAAGTTGGACAACCAGCCAGGTTTCGCCTGCCACCTGGTTCTGGCGCGGCGGCGTGGCTGAGAGCAGCCCGCGCACCGGTTCTTATGCCTATGCAATTACCAACATGGTCTACGGCAGCCTGACCTCGAAATTGACGCCTATAACCTCCGGCGCCCAGTACGATGTTTCTGCCTGGGTGCGCGGCGAGATTAAGGGATACCAATCGAGCGGCGGCTTTATTATGCGCGTCAATGCCTACGATGCCGACGGGCAATATTTGTCTTATACAGACCTGGCCGCCAGTTACCTGGGCAACACGCTCACGCCTGCCTGGCAGCAATTGGTGCATACCTATACGCCCCCGGCTGGCGCGGCTTATATTCGCGTTCTCCTTTACAACCACCGCGCTTCGGGCTGGGTCGCCTTTGATGAACTTTCTGTCAAGAAAACCGGCACAACTACAGAGTTGCTGTCTGACCCCGGCTTCGAGGAATCTGAAAATACCCCCGTCAATACCACCTCGATTTCTGAGGCTTATCCGGCCTTGCCGTCTGCCCTGCACAATGTCACCCTGAAAATCAGCGGACAGGAAAGCGACCCCAACGCTGTCTGGCGTATTCGCGCCATTTTTTACGATGCGAGTGAGCAGGTGATTTCCAGCCAGGATGTCGCCTCGCAGGCCACCCATTCCCTGGGGCCGGTTGCCGAAACGGTTGCCACCCTGTTGACCTCGCCTGCTGGGACCGATTTTGTCAAGTTTGAACTTCACGTCAATTTTGCCTCAGGCTGGGCTTCGTTCGACGAGATTGTTTTCTCACCTGTTGGCGCTACCACCAAATACTACTTCGCCGGGGCCAGCCGCGTTGCCATGCGCACCTGCTCAGGCGTAGCCTGCCTGTCGCCCATGGCGGTTGACGACCTGGCCTACATCCTCGGCGACCACCTCGGCTCGACCAGCCTGACCACCGACGCCAGCGGAGTCAAGACCTCCGAAATGCGCTACTCGCCCTGGGGAGAAACCCGCTATACCTGGACCAAAGACATGGCCCCCGGCCTGCCGAGCCGTTACACGTTTACCGGCCAGTACTCCTACATGGACGACCCTACCACAACCGGGCGCGAAGGATTCGGGCTAATGTTTTATAATGCCCGCTGGTACGACGTCCAGTTGGGACGCTTCGCCCAGGCGGATAGCATCATTCCGGAAGCAGTCCAGGGTACTCAGGCGTGGGATCGGTATGCGTATGTCAACAATAATCCTATTAAGTATAATGACCCAACGGGTCACTGCCCTTGGTGCATTGGAGCAGCAATAGGTGCTGTTGCTGGAGGAATAATAGGTGCAGTTACTTATGCTATGACAAATCAGGGGAAAAGTCTTGATTATAAAGAAATGGCTGTAGCAGCGGGAGTAGGCGCAGTCAGTGGGGCCCTTATCGGCTCTGGGATCGGCCTTGTCGCAGGAGCTGTTGCAGCGAGTGGTTCGGCTGTAACTTTACAAGTTGCAGCAACTGCTGTTGCGAGTGCATCAAGTACAGCGACCCCTTTGGTTGCTGCTGGCGTCGCTAGTGGGGTGACAGAAATTCAGTATATGGTAGATAACCCTGGAGAATTTGAGAGTGACCCATTTTTAGCAAATGCTGGTATATCAGGCATAACAGCATTTGCATCGGCAAAAACTAAAGACCCCTTAAGTAAAATAGCCATTGAGGCGGGAGGTGCAGGTATAGCTTATTTGGCTACTGTTGACCCTGAAAACTTTTATTGGGAAGATTTTGGGGCGTCTGTTGGTGTGGGCGTTGCGGGTGGCGTGTTGGACGCTGGCTTAGGTTTTGGCTTAGAAGAGGTGCTTTGGATTACCGCTTTGCAAAGGCCGCTTGTGAATGCTGCTCAAGGGTTGGTGACTGGAACAGTAGTGGGAAATGCTAACAATTTTGTTCAAAACATAATCAGATCTGGTCGGACAGAGGAGATGAGATGAATTGGTCCTTAATAATATCAGGTTTAATGATGTTCATTCTTTTGTCAATTATTCGCCTGCTGTTTTATATCAAAACACCAATCAGCAATGGGAAAAAGGTGATAAGAGTTTTAAGTATTCCTGACATACGTGATCGTGATAATAGTGGCGAAATATTGGTTTTTCTTTACCAGTGTGCCGTTTTATTGATGATTATTATGGGATTTCTACATCAAAATATTTTGCAAATCATTATTAGTGTCATGCCACCTATAAGACACATTGATGATTATGTCACCTTTGGTTTGACTTTGCTTCCTTTATTGCTCCCAATAATATTGGGCTTGGTAATAAGCAAGATATATTGGTCGAATATACCTGTTGACGATCAAAAGTAGCACTTTTCGCTACTGGTAGGTATAAAAAATGCAATTCTTCATGTTTAACCAGCATAAATACCAATTATCATTCTATAATGTCTTGGTGAACTCGTCTCGTCGATTTAGGCTGGATGCTCGCCTAAACCTCCCTTATCATCCTTGTAGGGAAGCCCCCAGATAGATGTAATCATCTCTGATGCTGCGCCGAATTCTGCCTTCTGCATTCTGAATTCATCCTTGCCCTCTTGCCCAAGCCTTGACAAATCTCCCCCCGGGCGTATAATCGCGCCAATATCGAAAGACAGTGACGAGGACGAGTAAGTTTTCCACGACGGCACAGAGAGCAGGCGGCTTTTGGTGAAAGTCCTGCCCGAAACGGGAATGCCGAATGGACCTCCGAGTTGAAAGGGAGAAAGCGCCCACAGCGCGAGTAACCCGCTCCGGGAACTGCGCCCGTTATCCGTGCAGGGTCACTTCGTTGCGCAAACGAGCTGATTGTTGAGTGAGGCTGGCTTCTTCCCCCTGTTGCTTCATCGGGGGATTTTTATTAGGTCGAGACAGCCTAAGTTGGGTGGCACCGCGGACCGACTGTTGTGAGACAGCGTTCGTCCCATGTTTGGGATGAACGCTGTCTTTTTTTGTTTCCAAAGGAGAGAACCATGCGCGAGACAACTTTTTTCACCAACCCCGACCAGGGCGACGAGGAACAGTCCCGGCCCATGCTGCAGGAGGCCGGCCTGGGTGAGTCCGTCCCGGCCAGCGAAGCGGCCATCGAGCAGATTGTGGCCGAGAAGCAGTCCGAAGCCGATTCGCAGGCGTATGTCTTTGTCCCGTAGAAACGCGAATTTGGGAAAAGGCTTTTGGGCCTGATTTTGCTTAAAAATTTTCACGCAAAGTCGCAAAGTGCGCAAAGAAAAACAAAAAACTTGGCGGTCTTTGCGGCTCCCTGGCGCCGCCCGCCAGGGCAGGTGTTGCGTGAGAAAAAGCACAAAATTTAGCCAGGGATTCTTACCCGAACTAGTTCTCAAAAAGGAGAAATCATCATGAGTGAAACCCAAACCCGTTTCAACCTGTCACAGAACGACCTGCCCAAGTTTTGGTACAACATCAACGCCGACAGCGGCATCCCGCCTGCGCCGGTGCTGCACCCTGGCACGCTCGAGCCGGTCACGCCCGACTTCCTTTCGGTGCTCTTCCCGATGGACTTGATTTTGCAGGAAATTAGCGCCGAGCGTTATATCGAAATCCCTGAGGAAGTGCGCGAGATTTACAAACTCTGGCGGCCCACGCCGCTCATGCGCGCTGTGCGGCTCGAAAAGGCGCTCGGCACGCCCGCGCACATCTACTACAAATACGAGGGCGCTTCGCCGGTTGGGTCGCACAAGCCGAACACGGCCATTGCCCAGGCCTTTTACAACAAAATCGCCGGGACGCACGCCATGACGACCGAGACCGGGGCCGGGCAGTGGGGCACCTCGCTGGCGATGGCCTGCAACTTCTTCGAGATGGATTTGGAAGTCTACATGGTCAGGGTCTCGTATAACCAGAAGCCTTACCGCCGCATTTACATGGAGACCTTTGGGGCGCAGGTTTATGCCAGCCCGACCGAGCGCACCAACTACGGGCGCAGTCTGCTGGCCGCAGACCCCGAAAACAGCGGCTCGCTCGGGATTGCGATTTCGGAAGCGGTCGAAGCGGCGGCTGCCTCGGGCGGGACGAAGAAGTACGGCCTGGGGTCGGTGCTGAACCACGTCCTGCTGCACCAGACGGTGATTGGCGAAGAATCGCTCAAGCAGATGGACATGGCCGGCGAATACCCGGATGTGGTCATCGGCTGCGTGGGTGGCGGGTCCAATTTTTCGGGCATCGCCTTCCCCTTCCTGCGCGAGAACCTGAAAAACGGACAGCGCACGCGCCTTGTGGCGGTCGAGCCGACGGCCACCCCCTCGCTGACCAAGGGCCGCTACACCTTCGACTACGGCGATACGGCCAAAATGGCCCCGGTGGTCAAGATGCACACCCTTGGGCATACCTTCATGCCGCCCGGAATCCACGCCGGCGGATTGCGCTACCACGGCATGGCGCCCACGCTTTCAGGGCTGGTCGATGCCGGACTGGTTGACGCGATTGCGGTCAAGCAGCGCGCGACCTTCGAAGCCGCTGTCCAGTTTGCCCGCGCCGAGGGCATCATCCCGGCTCCCGAATCGTCCCACGCGGTGCGGGCGGCCATCGACGAGGCCCTGGACGCCAAAGCCAAAGGCGAGAAGCGCGTTATCCTGTTCAACCTTTCGGGGCACGGCCATTTCGACATGGTGGCCTACGAGAAATACCTGTCCAGCAATCTCGAAGATTACGAATACCCGGCCGAAGCGGTCGCCGAAGCCATGAAAGACCTGCCGCAGGTGGCGGGTTAAACCAAAAAGGGATGAGCGCAAAAGGCTCATCCCTTTTTGATTGTCTTCTCGCCTGCCGTTTGTCATTTCGAACCGCGTAGCGGTGAGAAATCTTCGTCGCGATGGTTAAGATTTCTCGCTGTCGCTCGAAATGACAGACGCTACCGCTCGCAATGACAGCCCCGCAATATCTACAACTTATACAACTCGCCATACTTGGCGCGCAGGTACTGGATGTAGGGGACGATAACCAGGTCGCGCCCGCTGGCGTGGACGATGAGTTCCGGCGCGGTGTACTTGCTGCCGTAGCGGTAGAGATTGTCCTTCAGCCAGGTGTGCAGGGTCTCGAATTTGCCCTGCCCGATTTCGGCCTTGATTTCAGGGTGGGCCTTGAGCGCCTCGGCGTAGAACTGGGTCGAGAGAATGTTACCGAGGGTGTAGCCCTGGAACGCGCCGCCGATTGTCCCAGCGTACCAGTGGACGTCTTGCAGGCAGCCATCCACATCGCTGGGGGCGGTGATGCCCAGGCTGGCCTTGTAGGCCGCGTGCCAGGCTTCTGGCAGGTCTTTGACCGCCAGCGCGCCTTCGAGCATTTGCAGTTCCAACTCGAAGCGAATCATGACGTGCAGGTTGTAGGTCACTTCGTCGGCGTCGGTGCGGATCAGCGAACGCTGGACCTTGTTGATGGCGCGGTAGAAGGTGTCGAGCGGGACTGTGCCCAATTGCTGCGGGAAGGTTTTTTGCAGTTCGGGGTAGAAGTGCTCCCAAAACGGACGGCTGCGCGAGACCAGGTTTTCCCAGGTGCGCGATTGGGATTCGTGCACCCCGGCGCTGGTGCCGCCGCCCAGGGGTGTTCCCTCGTAGGCGGTATCTATCCCCTGTTCGTAAAGGGCGTGACCGGCCTCGTGGGTGGTCGAGAAGAGCGCTTCGCCCAGGTCGTTTTCCTTCACGCGGGTGGTGATGCGCACGTCGCCTATCGAGAACTTGGTCATAAAGGGATGGTGGGTTTTGTCCTGGCGTCCGCGTTTGAAGTCGTAGCCGAATTTTTCAATTACCATTTTGCCGAAGGCCAGCTGCTGCTCTTCAGGGAAGGGCTGTTTCAGGCACGAGTCGTCGGCCGGTTCCTGGGAGGCAATCGCCTCGACAATCGGGACGAGTTGTTCGCGCAGTTCGGAGAAGACTTTGCGCACGCTGGCGGCTTTCATGCCGTAGTCGGCGAAATCAATCAGCGGGTCGGCGATGTGCTCGTAGCCGGGGAAGAAATTTGCCAGCTGGCGGCTGATGTCGAGCGTTTTTTCGAGCATCGGCTGCATGGTTTTGAAGTCGTTGGCCGGGCGGGCTTCGGTCCAGGCCTGGTAGGAATTTGCGCTGTGCTCATAGAACTCGGCCAGGAAGGCGGGCGGGACCTTGGTGGCTATGTCGTAGCCACGGCGCGCGGCGCGGAGGAGGGCTGCGTCGTCATCGTCGTAGGGCAGGCTTTCGGCATGGGCTTGCAGGCTGTCGAGCAGTTTACCGACCGCCGGGTCGATGAATTTCTCCTGGGCGATGCGCCCCAGGATGGCCATCTGGCGTCCACGGGCAGGCGCGCCGCCGGGCGGCATGTAGGTGGCCTGGTCCCAGCCCAAAACGGCAGCGGCGCCGTTCAGGTCGCTGACTTCTTGCAGGCGGGTTTTCAGTTCGTTAAGCTTGTCTTCTGTTTTTGCCATTTGCAATTCTCCTTGTGGGGTGTGGAACAGGCCTATTGTACAACAAATATTTTTAACGCAAAGGCGCAGAGAAGCAAAGACGCGGAGAAGATTTTAAACTCTCCGCGTCTCTGTGTCTCTGCGTTAAAAATTCTACCCCAACTGCGCCCTGATTTTTTCGGCGCTGTCTTTGTAAACGGCCAGTTTGTCGCGTTCCTTCTGGACGAGGGCCGCCGGGGCCTTGTTGGCAAAATCGCCGCCGAGCAACGCTTCGAGCCGTTCAATGTGCGATTCGGCTTCGGCCAGTTCCTTCGACAGGCGGGCGCGTTCCTCGGCGGGGTCGACCATCTCCGACAAGGGCAGGAAAATCTCCACCGGCCCGGCCACCAGGGCCACATGCCCTTCGGGTTTTGAATCCAGCGTTTCGAGAATCGAGAGTCGCGCCTGGTCCAAATTCGAGAGCGCGGCCACAACCCCGGCTTCCTGCTTCATCAGCCCGGTTGCGTCGATGATGATGGCGGGCAATTTTAGGCCCGGCTTGACGTTCTTCTCGGCCCGCAGGTTGCGGATGGCGCGCACCACCTCCTGCACCTGCTCGAAACTGGCAATTTTGCCGTCCTCCCAGGCTTCCTTCTCGCGGATCTCAGGCCAGCGGGCGGTAATCAGCGCTGCGGGCCAGTCGGCCACTAGCCCCGAAAGCGGCGATTGCGCGCCAGCCTTGCGCAGGTGGCCCCAGATTTCCTCGGTCACGAAGGGGATGAAGGGGTGCAGCAGGCGCAGGGAAATGTCGAAGACGCGCAGCAGGGTTTCGGCGGTGCGCCAGGCGCGCGCGCCGCCCTCGTTGAGTTGCTGTTTGGCAATCTCAAGATACCAGTCGGCGAAGTCGCTCCACACGAAGTCGTAAAGCATCTGCCCGGCCTGCCCGTACTGGAAGGTCTGGAACATGCGCTCGACATCGCGGACAACCTGTTGCAGGCGCGCCCAAATCCAACTGTCGGCCAGGGTCCATTCCGCTTGTTCAGCGGGGGCGCTTTCCTGGGCGCTAATCCCATTAATCACCAGGCGGCCCACGTTCCACAATTTGTTGGCAAAGTTGCGGTTGGACTCCACTTTTTTCAGGCTCAGGTTGGTATCCTTGCCGGGGGTCGAGCCGACCAGCAGGGTGAAGCGCAGCGCGTCGGTGCCGAGTTCGTCCATGACCAGCAGCGGGTCGACCACGTTGCCGTAGGTTTTGCTCATCTTGCGGCCATGCTCGTCGCGCACCAGCCCGTGCAGGTAGACGGTGTGGAAGGGCGCCTGTTCGGTGAACTCCAGGCCGCTCATGATCATGCGCGCCACCCAGAAGAACAGGATGTCGTAGCCGGTCTCCATGTAGGAGGTCGGGTAGAAATATTTCAGGTCGGGGGTTTCGTCCGGCCAGCCGAGGGTCGAGAAAGGCCACAGGCCGGAGGAGAACCAGGTATCGAGCACGTCCGGGTCTTGTTGGATGTTCGCCGAACCGCAATGGGCGCAGGCGGTTGGGTCTTCGCGGGTGCAGGTCTGCTGGCCGCAGTCGGCGCAGTACCAGACCGGGATGCGGTGTCCCCACCACAACTGGCGGCTGATGCACCAATCCTGGATGTTTTCGAGCCAGTTGAAATAAACCTTCTCGAAATGCTCCGGCACAATGCGGATGTCGCCGTTCTTGACCGCCGCCAGGCCTTTTTCGGCCTGTTCCTGGATGCGCACGAACCATTGCTCCGAAATCATCGGCTCGATGATTTCGCCGCCGCGCTGCGAACGCGGCACGTTGAGCGTGTACGG
>Ga0208244_100584_pt1 | contig 31940 bp, 22 predicted proteins | sample SubbioCR12Aug_5A_FD_184828 | JGI IMG/M metagenome (GOLD analysis project Ga0208244, IMG submission 184828) | Serpentinite rock and fluid subsurface biosphere microbial communities from McLaughlin Reserve, California, USA - CR12Aug_5A (SPAdes) | ecosystem: Environmental > Terrestrial > Deep...
GGCAGCATGACCGGCATGAGCGAGGAGGAATACCGCGACATGATGATTGCAGGCGGTCGGGCGATAGAGGGCAATCGCTTTATCGGGGAGAAGAAGTGATGGCGAGGATTACTGCCAGCGTCTATACTTCCCATGTGCCGGCCATCGGCGCCGCGCTCGATCTGGGCAAGACCGGCGAGCCATACTGGCAGAAGGTGTTCGCCGGCTACGAGTTCTCCAAGGCCTGGCTGAAGGAGCACACGCCCGATGTCATCTTCCTCGTCTACAACGACCACGCCACGGCCTTCAGCCTGGAGTTGATTCCCACCTTTGCCATCGGCTGCGCTGCGGAATTCCAGCCCGCCGACGAAGGCTGGGGGCCGCGTCCGGTGCCGGTGGTGCAGGGCCACCCGGAACTCGCCGCCCACATCGCCCAGTCGGTGATCCAGGATGACTTCGACCTGACCATCGCGAACAGGATGGACGTCGACCACGGCCTCACCGTGCCGCTGTCGCTGATGTGCGGCCAGCCCCAGGCATGGCCGTGTCCGATCATTCCCTTCGCGGTGAACGTGGTGCAGTACCCGGTGCCCTCGGGCCGCCGCTGCTTCAACCTCGGCCGCGCCATCCGCAAGGCCGTCGAATCGTACGACGCGCCCCTCAAGGTGCAGGTCTGGGGCACCGGAGGCATGAGCCACCAGTTGCAGGGCCCCCGCGCCGGGCTCATCAATCGCGCGTTCGACACGGCCTTCCTCGATCGCCTGATCGCCGATCCGGCAGGGCTGGCGCAGATGCCGCACATCGACTACGTACGCGAGGCCGGCTCGGAGGGCATCGAGCTGGTGATGTGGCTGATCGCGCGCGGTGCCATGAGCGACGAATTTGACAACAAAGCCCCCAAAGTGGCGCACCGCTTCTATCATGTGCCGGCGAGCAACACCGCCGTGGGCCATCTGATTCTGGAGAACCAATGAGCCAAACCTTGAAAGTCGCGCTGGCCGGCGCCGGCGCCTTCGGCATCAAGCACCTCGATGCCATCAGGCTGATCGACGGCGTCGACGTGGTGTCGCTGGTCAGCCGGGAACCGGAAAAGACGAAGGAGGTGGCCGGTCAGTACGGCATCGGCCACTGCACCACCGAGCTCGCCGACAGCCTGGCGCTGAAGGAGGTCGATGCGGTGATCCTGTGCACCCCGACGCAGATGCACGCCGCCCAGGCCATCCAGTGCCTGCGGGCCGGCAAGCACGTACAGGTCGAGATACCGCTCGCCGACAACCTGAAGGACGCCGAGGCCGTGGTGGCGCTGCAGAAGCAGACCGGCCTGGTCGCCATGTGCGGCCACACGCGCCGCTTCAATCCCAGCCACCAGTGGCTGCACAGGAAGATCCGGGCCGGCGAATTCAATATCCAGCAGATGGACGTGCAGACCTACTTTTTCCGCCGCAGCAACATGAACGCCCTCGGCCAGCCGCGCAGCTGGACCGACCACCTGCTGTGGCACCATGCGGCGCACACGGTGGACCTGTTCGCCTGGCAGACGGGCGGCGAGACCGTGCAGGCCAACGCCATCCAGGGGCCGATCCATCCGGCACTGGGCATCGCCATGGACATGTCGATTCAGTTGAAGGCGAGCACGGGTGCGGTCTGCACTTTGTCGCTATCCTTCAATAACGACGGACCGCTTGGCACTTTTTTTCGCTACATTGGCGACAGCGGCACCTATATCGCGCGCTATGATGACCTGATCGACGGCAAGGACAACAAGATCGACGTGTCGCAAGTCGATGTATCGATGAACGGCATTGAATTGCAGGACCGCGAGTTCTTTGCCGCCATCCGCGAAGGCCGGGAACCCAATGCCAGCGTCGCCCAAGTGCTGCCTTGCTACCGAACCTTGCATCAGCTTCAACAACAACTACAAAGTGTTTGAACGTCGTACTGTCCATCAACCAAAGGAAGGAGAAACCATGAAATTATTTCCGAAATTGCTGGCAACCGCAGTAGGTGTCGTCATGTGGCATTCGGCGTCCGCTGCGGACGTGACCCTGCGTTTTCACCAGTTCCTGCCGCCGCAGGCGACGATTCCTTCGAAGGCCATTCTGCCTTGGGCGCAGAAGGTCGAGAAGGAAAGCGGCGGGCGCATCAAGATCCAGCACTTCCCCGGCATGCAGCTCGGCGGCAAGCCGCCCGAGTTGTTCGACCAGGCCAAGGATGGCGTCGCCGATATCGTCTGGACTGTGCTCGGCTATACCCCCGGACGCTTCCCCAAGTCGGAGGTGTTCGAACTGCCGTTCAGCAGCGGCATGGCCGAGCCGGCATCCCGCGCGTTCCAGGAGTACGTCGAGAAGCATGCGATGGATGAGTTCAAGGACGTCAAGGTCATCGCAGTGCATGTGCACGGCCCCGGCCTGATCCACAGCAAGGACCCGGTCACCAAGCTGGAGGATCTGAAAGGCGTGAAAGTACGCGGCGGTTCGCGCATCACCAACATCATGCTCGAGCATCTCGGCGCCACGCCGGTGGGCATGCCGGTTCCGGCCGTGGGTGAATCGCTCTCCAAGGGCGTCATCAGCGCCACGACCATTCCCTGGGAAGTGGTGCCGGCCCTGAAGGTGCAACAGATCGTCAAGAACCACACCGGCTTCGCCGGCGAACAGGGCCTGTACACCCAGACCTTCGTGGTGGCGATGAACAAGGGCGCCTACGACAAGCTGCCGGCCGACCTGAAGAAGGTGATCGACGCCAACAGCGGGGCCGAGACGGCGGCAATGTTCGGCAAAGCGATGGACGAAGGCGACAAGGTCGGTCTGGCGCTGGCGCAGAAAGAGGGCAACCGGGTCATCATGCTCGACGCCGTCGAGACCCAGACCTGGCGGCGTACCGCATCTGGGGTGCGTGGCGTGTGGTTCAAGGAAGTAGGCGCCAAGGGCATCGATGGTCCGAAGCTGGCCGCCGAGGCCGAGGCGCTGATCGCCAAGCACTCGAAGAAGTAATTATTTCCGCGCGTTTACCGGTGTGGCGGCGCAATGCCGTCGCACCGGTTCTACATCATCCTATGAGCCATTTCATCTATAACACCAGCCGCTACCTGGCCTGGTTCGGCTGCCTTGTACTGACATTGGTTGCCGTCATGAGTGTTGTCAGCATTGCGGGCCGTTCGCTCAGCTTTGCCGGATTGGGTCCGGTGCCGGGTGACTTCGAACTGGTTGAGGCCGGCACGGCGCTCGCCGTGTTCAGTTTCCTGCCCTGGTGCCATCTCAAGCGCAGCCATGCCGACGTGGGCATGTTCTGGCACAGCTATCCGGCAGCCCTGCAACGCATTCTGATCGTCCTGACCGATGCGTTGATGCTGTTTGTCTGGTTGCTGCTGGTGTGGCGCATGGGTGTGATGACCTTCGAATACCGCGCCAATGGCGAGGTCAGTTTCATCCTGCAGATGCCGGTGTGGTGGGGCTACGCCGCTTCGCTGGCGCCGGGTGTCTTTGGCTGCCTGGCCTACGCCTGGCGCCTGCTCGAGTCCCTGCATCTTGTTGCGCCGCAAGCCGGTTTCACCACGGCCGAGGGGGGGCACTGATGGATCCGCTCTACCTCGCCGCCTGGTCCTTTCCCGTTCTGCTGGTGCTGATCTTTTTGCGCGTGCCGATCGGCCTGTCGATGCTGCTGATCGGCCTGACGGGCTCATGGCTGGTTTACGGCAATGTCATGCCGTTGCTGCAGCAGATGAAGACCATGGCCTACGGCCAGTTTTCCAGCCATTCGCTATCGATCGTGCCGCTGTTCCTCCTGATGGGTCAGTTCGCGGCGCTGGGCGGCATGTCGCGGTCCTTGTTCAAGGCGGCAGAAGCCTTCATAGGCCATCGCAAGGGGGGGGTCGGCATGGCGGCGATCGGCGCCTGTGCCGGCTTCGGCTCGATCTGCGGCTCGTCGCTTGCCACCGCCGCAACCATGGGCCAGGTGGCGCTGCCGGAACTGCGCAGGGCCGGCTACTCCGGCGCGCTGGCCACCGGCGCGCTGGCGGCGGGCGGCACGCTGGGCATCCTCATCCCGCCTTCGATCGTGCTGGTGATCTATGCCATCCTGGCCGAGCAGAATATCGCCAAGATGTTCGCTGCCGCATTCGTGCCCGGTATCCTGGCGGCGCTGGGCTACATGCTGGTCATCGGCATCTACGTGCGCGTGGTGCCCGGTTCGGCCGGTCGAATCCCGCCCATGCCTTGGCCAGAACGCATTAGAGCGCTGCGCGATGTGTGGCCGGTGGCGGTGATTTTCGTCGTCGTGATCGGTGGCATTTACACGGGCATCTTCACGCCCACTGAAGGTGCGGCGGTCGGTGCCGTGGCGACCGGCCTGCTCGCCTGGAAGAACGGCGGCCTTGAAGGCAAGAAGGTACTGCGCGCCTTCGAGGCGACCGCCGGCGGCACGGGCATGGTGTTCATGATCGTGCTTGGCGCGGCGGCCTACAACAGCTTTCTGGCCTTGTCGCAGTTGCCGCAGGAACTGGCCGGATGGGTCGGCAACCAGGGCCTCAGTCCCTACGCCGTGCTCTGGGCCATCCTGGTGTTCTATCTCGTCTTCGGTTGCATGATGGACTCGCTGTCGATGATCCTGCTGACCATTCCGATTTTCTTCCCCATGGTGTCCGGCCTCGACTTCGGCCTGACGCCCGAGGAAACGGCAGTCTGGTTCGGCATCCTGGTGCTGATCGTCGTCGAGGTCGGGCTGATCACGCCGCCCGTAGGCATGAATCTTTTCGTCATTCAGTCGATGGCGCCGGGCATTTCGATTCGAGAAACCTACAAGGGCGTCTGGCCCTTTGTGGCGAGCGACCTGATTCGCGTTGCGCTGCTCGTGGCCTTTCCGGCGATCACGATATTTGTGCTGAGATTCTGAAATGGTCTTGTCGCGAGGCAGAACATGAGAACCCAAGTCGCCATCATCGGCGCCGGCCCATCGGGCCTGATCCTCGGCCAGTTGCTGGCCAATGCCGGCATCGACGCCGTCATCCTCGAAGCGCAGACGGGCGAATACGTGCTCGGGCGCATCCGCGCCGGCGTGCTGGAGCAGGGCGCCGTCGACTTGCTCGATGAAGCCGGGGTCGGTGCGCGCATGCATGCCGAGGGCCTGCCGCACAAGGGATTCGACCTGCTCATCGACAATGTCCGCCACCACATCGACCTGCACGGGCTCACCGGCGGCAAGCAGGTGATGATATACGGCCAGACGGAACTCACCAGGGATTTGATGGACGCCCGCGCCGCCGCCGGGCTGAAGACGGTGTACGAGGCGAAAGACGTCAGCGTGCATGACTTCGACGGCGCGCGCCCGCGCGTGCGCTACGTCAAGGACGGCGCCGCCCACGAGGTCGAGTGCGACTTCATCGCCGGCTGCGACGGCTACCACGGCGTCTGTCGCGCCAGCGTGCCGCAGAACGCCATCACGAATTTCGAGCGCGTCTACCCCGTCGGCTGGCTCGGCCTGCTGTCCGATACGCCGCCGGTTTCCGAGGAACTGATCTACGCCAAGACCGGGCGCGGCTTCGCCCTCTGCAGCATGCGTTCGCACACGCGCAGCCGCTACTACGTGCAGGTGCCGCTCACCGAGAAAGTCGAGGACTGGTCCGACGACAGGTTCTGGGAGGAACTGAGGAAGCGCCTCGACCCGCAGGCCAACGAACGGCTCGTCACCGGCCCGTCGATCGAGAAGAGCATCGCGCCGCTGAGGAGCTTCGTCGCCGAGCCGATGCGCTTCGGCAACCTGTTCCTCGCCGGCGACGCCGCCCACATCGTGCCGCCGACCGGCGCCAAGGGGCTCAACCTCGCCGCATCGGACGTGCGCTACCTGGCCCACGCGCTGATCGGGTTCTACACCGGCAGCAAGGCGGGCATCGACCATTATTCCGAGCGCTGCCTGCGCCGCGTCTGGAAGGCGGAGCGCTTCTCCTGGTGGATGAGCATGCTGCTGCACAATTTCCCGGACATGAATCCCTTCGAGCAGCGCGCGCTGGATGCGGAGCTGGACTACGTCGTGCATTCGCTGGCCGGGCGCACGACGATGGCGGAGAACTACGTGGGACTCCCCTTCGAGGACTGACAACCCCCTGTGGGAGCGGCGTCCACGCCGCGATTGCGTCCCGCAGGAAGCACCCTTGGGGTGCAGCGGCCAAAATCGCGGCGTGGACGCCGCTCCCACATGCGCAATCGCCGTACTGCGGAGGCTGACTTTCAGTTCCGGCGTAACGCCCGCTGTCGCGGGCATTAGCCTGCTCTGAAATTCCGCTTCGCTCCGTTTTACCCGGTGTCGGTGTCGGCGATACTCCACGAAAGACCGTTGGATTTCCTGTCCTTCGGGGAGGTCAGCGTTTGAGACGCTGGTAGAAGCGGGTCCTGCGCAGCCAGCGCTTGAGGCCGGCCTTGAAGTCGTACAAGCCGAAGCGCAAGCGGGCGAACGCTCCCAGCGGCCGGCCGAGGGCGGCGGCGTAGGCGGCAAGGAACTCCAGGCGCCCGGCCGGATGCAGCTTGTGGCAGGCGCGCGCCAGGTCGGAGAGGCGGTGGCGCGGCGGTACCCCGTCGCGGTAGACGCGGATGCGCGCGGTGTCGATCAGGCTGAACTCCGGCGCGCCGTCCTCCGCTACGCGAATCAGGATGTTGCCTCCGGAGAGATCGCGGAAGAACAGCCCCCGGTTGTGCATGCGCACCAGGAATTCCGCCAGGCGGGGATGGGCGGTGGCGGGGGCGATGCCCTGGGGCGCCGGTTCGCCGCGGGTGTAGGCGGTGAACAGGGAACCCACGGACAGCCCGCCCGCGACGTACTCGCAGACATACCAGTTGCGGGTGAGATCGGCGCCGTCGCGCGCCTCCAGCCAGGCCACCGGGGCGGCGGTGGCGACGCCCCTGCGCAGCAGTTCGCAGGCCCCGTTCCAACTGCGCCGCGCCTTGGACGGCTTGAGACGGTCCAGCAGCTTCTTGTGCAGGTGGTGCTTGACGGGCTGCTTGACCACCAGCTTGCCGCCGGGATGACGCGGATCGTCCACCGTCCAGATGGCGTTGCGCGCGTGGCGCAGCGCCGCGTCCCGCGTTGGCGGCTCCAGGGCGCCGGAGGCGGCGCAAAGCACGAAGTAACGGGCCAGGTAGTCGGCCTGCTTCTCCTCGCTGTCGCTCAATACCCGTTCGATGCGCGACAGGGTCCAGAACGCCGCCGGCGAGATCAGGCGCGGCACCCCCGCGTCGGCGCCGACCCGTGCCAGCAGTCGGGCCTTTTTCACCAGGTTGAAGCTGATCCACGGCGCCGCCCAATGGCCGAAGATCTTGTGGTCCCAGCGCTCCGGTTCGGTGCTGCGCTCGCAGAACAGATTGTCGGCATGCAGATCCGGCAGCATGTTTCGCTTGCGCAGCAGGGCGAGCACGCCCACGTTCAGGGCCGGCTCGAAGTCGGTGATGCTGGGGCCCGCCAGAGGCAGGCCGTGGCGGCGCACGGCATCGTGGGCGATGCGCCAGGCGGCCAGCATGCCGCTGACGCGATAGCCGGCCCAGCGGCGGCGGTTGATGGTGGAGGTGGCTTCGACGTCGACGATGCGCGCACCGTGGCGGTCCAGCGTGGCGTCACAAAAATGCGCCCATTCCTCGCACGCGTCGGTCGCCGGCATGCGCCGGGCCGCCGCGAAGGGCTGCAGGAGGTGCAGTGTGACGCGGTAGCCGGCCGCGCAGAGCCGTTCCAGCAGGCGCTCGGCGGGGCCGCCGGCGTCGCCGTAGGTGAAGTCGAGGCGGACCCGGCGCACGCCCAACTCGGCCAGGCGGGCAAGCAGGACATCCTCCAGGCGGGGGTCGGCCGTGGGGGCCACGGCGACGCTGGTGAAGTCCTCCGCCATCCGATGGCCGGCGGGGGGCAGGTGGCCCAGGCGCATGGCCAGGCGACCGCGCGCGCTGGCGCTGATGATCGCCCAGACTAATTCCCGCCTTTCTCCCGATATCAGGCCGGTTAAGGATAGACCGCGCTTCACTTTTATATTAATGGGTACGACATGAACTCGCTACGCACCCACTACGAAGGATAGGAAATACAATGGCGCCTTTCGAGTATCCCCGAGCCTGCCGGCGTAGTCAATCCGGGATTTCGTGCCGAGAGTGCCGGATAAATGATCGGCGGTAAATCCCCCTTGTTCCCCCTTTTCCAAAGAGGGAGACCTGCTAATTGGCTTCAGCGCCAGGAAACCGGCGTCATTCAGCCAATGTTGGCTGAGAATCATTGGTAATCAGGTCAATATTGTCCGGCTTCACGGAACTTCATAAACCGTGAATTCGTCCGCAATGCCGCGCAGCGCGTGGCGCTGCGGCATCGGCTTGAGTCCCGCTGCGGCGAGCAGCCGCGTTGCCTCGGGCTAATCTCCGCGCAGCCGGGTCAGTTGCCGGCGGTCCCGCTTGGTCGGGCGTCCCTTCGTGTCGGCCTGCGGCAGCGGCGCAAGCCTGCGCAGTTCCGCCGCCCGGGCGCGCTTCTCTGCGCTCTCCGGAGTTTCCGCGTAGAGCAGGCGGGCTTCCGCCGCGGGGCGGCGCTGCGCGTTGAAGCCCAGCACAGCCACTTCCCAGTCCTCGCCCTCGGTGCGGATGTGCAGGCGGTCACCCGCCTTCAATTCCCTCGCCGGCTTGGCGGCGGCGCCGTTGAGCTTCACCTTGCTGCCGTCCACCGCAGCGGCCGCCTGGCTGCGGGTCTTGTAGAAGCGGGCGGCCCAGAGCCACTTGTCAATGCGCATGCGTCAGTGGTGGGTGATGAATTCCAGGTCCGAGTCCAGGCCGACGACGCAATCGAGCACCTTGCCCACAAGCTCGACGTTCGTGTCCGTCCATTCGGCCTCGGGGTCGCTCGACGCTGTCGCCAAAGGCGCCAGGTCGAAGTCGACGAACTGGTCGCCCACCTTCAGCACGGAAATGCCCGAAGGATGCCTGGCGAGTTCCCAGTCGTCAGGCACTTCCAGCTCGGCTCGCATCGTGACGATTAATTTCCTCATCGCATTCCTCGCAAAAAAAGACACTGTGCCTATTGCCGATCCAATAGGCTACCGAACGATCATTCGCCGGTAAAGCAAAGCGGCGCATCGCCTAAAAAATGGGCAAACGATTTCAGGCGTTGATTGGCGCGGGGTTTCGGGGAACGAGGATCGAGTTGCTCACAGAAATTGTGGATATGTGCGGGGGGATGTCTGGATCGGCAAGGCGGTCTCGGCAAACGAAGCGCGGAAGCCGATCACCCAAGCGGACTATTGCTAAAGATATAGCGCCGTGTTGCAGGGACTGACTTTTCCCGGAACGTACCGATGCGGTCTGGCTCATCTGGTGAGCCTTTGTCTTGCTACACTGCATGGCAATATTTCGAGGGACTGCGCTGGATCGGTGAAGGGCGGGGCATGATATCCGACTAGATCGCCATTCTCCCGCTGTAGAATGCGGGCTCAGGGAGGCTCATGCCGAGACTCGCAGCCGGCGCAAAACATGGATAACCGATTCTTCGAAAAGCCAGTCCTGAATTCGCCTTACGCGTACCCGGTACGCCACTGGGAACTCGATGCTGCCGGCCAGCCTACCCAGCGCATCGTCGAGAACCGCCGCCGGGCCGAATTCATTACTCCGATCCCGAAGCCGAAAAAACAGAAGGCTGCGCAGAAGCAGGACGCCCTGCTGTTCGACGAAGGGCTGTCTACCCAGGCGCAGGAATACGCCCACACCGCGTTCATTCTCAACGGTGTGCGGCAGGAGGTGGACAAATGGCGCAGCCTGTCCAATCCGGCCGACTGGCGCGTCACCCCCGAGACTGCCCGGCTGCTTCAGCACTGGCGCCACCACCGCTTCAGCGGCATCCGGCCTTTCTTCTGCCAGAGCGAAGCCGTCGAAACCGCCATCTGGCTGACCGAAGTCGCGCCGCAGCTTGGCAAGGCCGGTGAGCGTTTCCTGCTACACCTCGCCAATTCCAACAACGACGCCAACCCCGGCATCCTGCGCCTGGCGCTGAAGCTCGCCACCGGCGCGGGCAAGACCACGGTGATGGCCATGCTCATCGCCTGGCAGACCGTCAATGCCGTGCGGCGGCCGACAAGCAAGAAGTTTACGCGCGGCTTCCTCGTCATCACGCCCGGCATCACCATCAAGGACCGCTTGCGCGTCCTTCAGCCCAGCGATCCGGACAGCTATTACGTGAGCCGCGAAATGGTGCCCGGCGACATGATCGGCGACATCGAGCGTGCCAAGATCGTCATCACCAATTTCCATGCCTTCAAGCTGCGTGAGCGCATGGAGCTGTCCAAGGGCGGTCGCCTGCTCCTGCAAGGCCGGGGAGGGGATGAGCTGAACACCCGCGAAACCGAAGGCCAGATGATCCAGCGCGTCATGCCCGAACTCATGGCCATGAAGAACGTCATGGTCATCAACGACGAGGCTCATCACTGCTACCGCGCCAAGCCGAAGCCGGAAGAGGACGAAGACCTCAAGGGCGACGACCGCAAGGAAGCGGAGAAAAACAACGAAGCCGCCCGTCTGTGGATTTCAGGCATCGAGGCCGTCCAGCGCAAGCTCGGCGACACGCGCGTGCTGGACCTTTCCGCCACGCCCTTCTTCCTGCGCGGCTCCGGCTACGCCGAGGGCACCCTGTTTCCCTGGACCATGAGCGATTTCTCGCTCATGGATGCCATCGAATGCGGCATCGTCAAGCTACCCCGCGTGCCGGTCACCGATAACATCCCCGGTGCCGAAATGCCCATGTTCCGCAACCTGTGGGAGCACATCCGCAAGGACATGCCGAAAAAGGGCCGAGGCAAGGCTGAAGGGCTCGATCCGCTGGCCCTCCCCACGCCATTGAAGACCGCACTGGAGGCCCTCTACGGCCACTATCAGAAAACCTATGTGCTCTGGGAAAAAGCCGGCCTGCGCGTGCCGCCCTGCTTCATCGTCGTCTGCAACAACACTTCCACATCGAAGCTGGTGTACGACTACATTTCCGGCTTTCAGCGTCCGGCCAACGAGGACGGCGCCACGCCGCCGCCCTTCCTCGGCGCCCTGCCTCTGTTTTCAAACTTCGACGAACACGGCAACCCCCTGGCGCGGCCGCGCACCCTGCTGATCGACAGCGAACAGATCGAATCCGGCGACGCCCTCGACGACAATTTCCGCGCCATGGCCGGCCCCGAGATCGAGCAGTTCCGCCGCGAGATCGTCGAGCGTACCGGCGACCTGCGTTCCGCCGAGGGCCTGACCGACCAGAACCTGCTGCGCGAAGTCATGAACACCGTCGGCAAGCCCGGCAAGCTGGGCGAATCCATCCGCTGCGTGGTCTCGGTCTCCATGCTCACCGAGGGCTGGGACGCCAACACCGTCACCCATGTGCTTGGCGTGCGCGCCTTCGGCACCCAGTTGCTGTGCGAGCAGGTCATCGGCCGGGCGTTGCGCCGCCAGTCCTACGAGCTCAACGACGACGGCCTGTTCGATGTCGAATACGCCGATGTGCTCGGCATTCCCTTCGACTTCACCGCCAAGCCCGTGGTCGCGCCGCCGCAACCGCCGCGCGAGACCGTCCAGGTCAGGGCCATCCGGCCCGAGCGCGACGCGCTGGAAATCCGTTTTCCGCGCGTGCAGGGCTACCGGGTCGAACTGCCCGAGGAGCGCCTGCCCTGGAAGTTCAACGAGGATTCAGTTCTCGAGTTGAACCCATACCTCATAGGCCCCTCTGTTACCCAAAACGCAGGCATCATCGGCGAGGGTGTGGACCTGAACCTTGTTCATACCGGGGATATGCGTCCTTCCACATTGCTTTTCCATCTCACAAAACACTTGCTCGAAAACCACTGGCGGGAGCCCGGCGAAGCACCCAAGCTCTACCTTTTCGGCCAGCTCAAGCGCATCGCAAAGGAATGGCTCGATACCTGCCTGGAATGCAAAGGTGGCACCTATCCGGCCCAACTTATGTACCCGGAGCTGGCGGACATGGCCTGCAAGCGCATTACCGATGCGATCGTGCGCGCCTTGCTTGAGGCCCGTCCAGAGGAAGCGGCTACCCGTATCAAGGCCGTCCTCGACCCCTACAATCCCGTCGGCAGCACCAACCACGTCAACTTCAACACCTCGAAAACCGATCGCTGGGAGACCGACGCCCGCCGTTGCCACCTCAACTGGGTCATCCTCGACAGCGACTGGGAAGGCGAATTCTGCCGCGTCGCCGAATCCCACCCGCGCGTCCGCGCCTACGTCAAGAACCACAACCTCGGCCTGGAAGTTCCCTACCGCTACGGCTCCGAAACCCGCATCTATCTGCCCGACTTCATCGTGCATGTCGATGACGGCCATGGCGAGGATGACCTGCTGCACCTGATCGTCGAGATCAAGGGCTACCGCCGCGAAGACGCCAAGGAAAAGAAATCCACCATGGAAACCTACTGGGTGCCCGGCGTGAACAACCTCAGGCAATACGGCCGCTGGGCCTTCGCCGAATTCACCGACGTGTTCCAGATGCAGGACGATTTCGCCAAGAAGGTCGAGGCCGAATTCGGGGAAATGATCGATTCCGTCGTTCAGGGAGGGACAGTAGCATGAGCGACATCAAGCTATTCGAGTCCAGACAGATACGCTCGATCTGGAACGAAGACGATCAGAAATGGTATTTCTCGGTCATCGATGTCGTCGCGGCACTGACCGATAGTCCGAACCCGAGGGACTACTGGTATCGCATCAAGCAGCGGGAAAAAATCAGCGGCATTGAACTGTCGACAATTTGTCGACAGTTCAAACTCAAGTCCCCGGACGGTAAGCTGCGGGAGACGGACTGCTCCCATGCCGAAGGCCTGCTGCGCATCATCCAGTCCATTCCATCCCCCAAGGCCGAGCCCTTCAAGCGCTGGCTGGCCCGCGTCGGTTACGAGCGCCTGGAGGAAATCGAGAACCCCGAGCTGGCCGCCAAACGCATGCGTGAGCTGTACAAGGCCAAGGGCTACAGCGACGAATGGATCGAGAAGCGGGTGCGCGGCATCGCCATCCGCGACGAACTGACCAACGAATGGCAGAAGCGAGGCGTCAAGGAGCAGCGTGAATACGCGATACTCACCGCAGAAATCAGCCGTGCCACCTTCGGCATGACGCCCGCCGAATACAAGGCCTTCAAGAGCCTCGACAAGCCGGCCGACAACCTGCGCGACCACATGACCGACCTGGAATTGATTTTCACCATGCTGGGCGAAGCCTCCACCACCGAGATTGCCCGCAACCGCGATGCCCGAGGTTACGACGAGAACCGCGAAGCCGCCGTCGAAGGCGGCGCCGTGGCCGGCAGCGCGCGGCTCGACCTGGAAAAGAAGTCCGGCCGTCGCGTGGCCAGCAAGGAAAACTACAAGGCGCTGCCCGAAGCCGTGGTACGCAGGCGGCTGAAGAAGAAGAAGGGCTAGACATGAAGACCAATATTGTCTTGATATGCGATACCCGATCATTTTGCCGACGTCGGCAAAACGATTGCCATGTCAACAATAAGGCACTGAAAAACCCCGACGCCCTCGATTCCTGACCGAGCAAGCCCAATGGCCAAGCCCCCGAAATCCAAGCTCACCGTCGAAGCCCTCAAGCACGACGACGCCACGCGCAAGAACATCCCGACGGCCGAATACCAGTCGGTGATGCACAAGGAAGAGCAGACGCCGCTGCGCATCGCCTACGAGCGCCGCAACACGGATCTCGACCCGCAACTGGTCTGGCGCGGCAAGGACCAGCAGGACTGGTCCGACCTCGTCGTCCACGCCCCGCCCATCTACATCCAGGAAAAAATCCACCCCAAGGTCCTCATTGACGACCTCAAGCGCTTTTCCCCCTCTCCCCTCGCGGGAGAGGGCCCGGGGGAGAGGGGGCAGCAGCAGATCGACCTCTTCGCCGACTTCAACGGCCTCCCCGAAGAAGCCGACAAGACCGAGTTCTACCAGCACGACGCCCACTGGGCCAACCGCATGATCCTCGGCGACAGCCTGCAAGTCATGGCCAGCCTCGCCGAGCGCGAAGGCCTGCGCGGCAAGGTGCAATGCATCTACTTCGATCCGCCCTACGGCATCAAATTCAACTCCAACTTCCAGTGGAGCACCCAGAACCGCGACGTCAAGGACGGCAACGCCGCCCACATCACCCGCGAGCCCGAGCAGGTCAAAGCCTTCCGCGACACCTGGCGCGACGGCATCCACTCCTACCTCACCTACCTGCGCGACCGGCTCACTGTGGCGCGGGATTTGTTGACGGACTCGGGCTCGATCTTCGTGCAGATCGGGGATGAGAATGTGCACCGGGTGCGGGCGGTGATGGATGAGGTGTTTGGGGAGGAAAATTTCGTTTCACAGATTGGCTTCGCCAAGACATCGGGTTCTACAGACGAGTACCTAGGTCAAACTACGGACTATCTTCTTTGGTACTCGAAGGACAAACAGAGAGTCAAGTACCGGCCAGCATTGAAGAAGAAACTCGCAGGGGAAACCGGGGGTACGAATTACAACCGGGCCCGTGATCTGCTTGGACGTAGTCAGTCAATCAAGTCTGGCGATGACTTGTCTAGGCAGATTGAATCCGGGGATCTACGAATCTACTCACTCGATAACCTTACATCTCAAAGTGCGGGCCGAGATAAAGGGGAAGGAGCGGCTTCCTGGTTTGGTGTGGAGATCGAAGGAAAGGTCCACAAGCCCTCGTTGTCCGTAAGGTGGAAAACCAACGAAGTAGGCATGGCGCGACTGAAGGCCGCTGGCCGACTCGAAGCAACGGATAAACGCCTTGGTTACGTACGCTACTTGGATGACTTCCCAGCGGTTCAGATCAACAACCGCTGGGAAGACGTTGCCGCGAGTTTCATGGCTGACAAGACATACGTTGTGCAAACTTCGCCAACCGTTATTCAACGCTGCATTCTCATGACCACTGACCCCGGTGACCTAGTTCTTGATCCGACGTGCGGCTCCGGCACCACCGCCTATGTCGCCGAGCAATGGGGTCGCCGCTGGATCACCCTCGACACTTCCCGCGTCGCCTTGGCGCTGGCCCGTGCCCGCATCATGGGCGCGCGCTATCCCTACTACCTGCTGGCCGACAGCAAGGACGGCCAGTTCAAGGAAGCCGAAGTCTCCCGCAGTGCGCCTTCCACCAAACCCACCTGGGGCAATCTGCGCCACGGCTTCGTCTACGAGCGCGTGCCGCACATCATGCTCAGTTCCATCGTCAGGAATGTCGAGATCGACGTCATCTGGGACAAGTTCCAGGAAAGGCTGGAACCCCTGCGCGAGCAACTCAACCAGGCGCTGGGCAAGCAATGGCAGGAATGGGAAATCCCCCGCGAAGCCGAAACGAAGTGGAGCGACGCGGCGAAGAAACTCCACGCCGACTGGTGGCAACAGCGCATCGCCCGGCAGAAGGAAATCGACGCCTCCATCGCCGCCAAGGCCGAGTCCGAATACCTCTACGACAAACCCTACGAGGACCGGAAGAAAGTCCGCGTCGCCGGCCCCTTCACGGTGGAGAGCCTCTCGCCCCATCGCGTGCTGGGCGTGGACGAGAACGACGAACTGATCGACCCCAACAAGGCCGCCGAGCCGGACGGCGCAGGCTACGGCGAGCGCGACTTCGCGCAGATGATCCTGGAAAACCTGCGCACCGCGGGCGTGCAGCAGGCCCACAAGGAAGACCGCATCGTCTTCACCTCGCTCACCCCCTGGCCCGGCGACCTGGTCTGCGCCGAGGGGCGCTACGCCGAATCTGCGAAAGTCAGTGCCGGCGAGACGGCGACAGCAGGCGCCGAAAAGCGCGCCGCCATCTTCATCGGCCCCGAGTTCGGCACCGTCTCCCGCCCCGACCTCGTCGAAGCCGCCCGCGAGGCCGGCGACGCCGGCTTCGACGTGCTGATCGCCTGTGCCTTCAACTTCGAGGCGCGTACCACCGACTTCAACAAACTCGGCCGCGTCGCCGTGCTGCGCGCGCGCATGAACGCCGACCTGCACATGGCCGAAGACCTCAAGAACACCGGCAAGGGCAACCTCTTCGTCATCTTCGGCGAGCCAGACATCGAGATCATCGACGCCGGGGAGGGCCAGATGCAGGTGAAGGTCAAGGGTGTGGACGTCTTTGACCCCAGCACCGGCGAAGTCCGCAGTAGTGACGGCACAAACGACCTCGCCTGCTGGTTCATCGACACCGACTACAACGAGGAAAGCTTCTTCGTCCGCCACGCCTACTTCCTCGGCGCCAACGACCCCTACAAGTCGCTGAAGACCACGCTCAAGGCCGAGATCAACGAAGACGCCTGGGCCACGCTGAACAGCGATACCTCGCGGCCCTTCGACAAGCCGACCTCAGGCCGGATCGCGGTGAAGGTCATCAATCACCTGGGGGATGAGGTGATGAAGGTATTCAAGGTCTAGCAGGCTGTTGAAAAACGCACTGGCAGAGCCTCATCAAAAAATGCCGACCTCACAAAACGGGCTACAAGCGATTTTCTCGGCGACGGGAGGGGTTCGGGTACCCCTGAAAATGCCGATTTCCGGTCTCATGAATCGTTTTTCAACAGCCTGCTAGGGCGCACGATGGACCTACACGAAATCAAGAAACGCCTACAGCAGCATCTAAGCGACGGACTTGTTACCGTGGTTGGTTCAGGACTTTCCTGCGCCGAGGGGCTACCAGGCATGGGCGAACTGGCCGCCCATCTGATAGCCACCGTCGGCCCCGGACTGGGCGACGACGACTTGTCCGCGTGGACTGCGATAGCACCACTAATCAAGGACAAGGGTCTTGAAGCTGCGTTGCAAGTTAAGGCACCAACTCCTGGTCTGGAATCAGCGATCGCATCGGCCACCGCGTTGCTGGTGAGTGAACGCGAGCGTAGCGTCGTTACCGAGGTGTTCACGGGGAAGCGAAAATTGCGTCTGACTGGGCTGATCGGGCATCTCCTCAAACCGCCGAATGGACTACCAATTGTAACTACAAATTACGACCGGCTTGTGGAGATCGCTGTCGAGGAAGCAGGGGTCGGTGTAGACACAATGTTCGTCGGCCGCTTTGCCGGTACGTTGAACGAGCGCGAGAGCAAACTTAGTTTCTGTCGGAATGTGACGTTCAAGAAGCCGAACATCACCTACCACTACCGGCAGCGAGCAATCGTCTGCAAACCGCACGGCAGCCTCGACTGGTACCTACGTGACGGCAAGCCCGTTTGCTACGCTGGCGATCTTCCGGGTGCAACGCGGTTGATAATTACCCCCGGACAGAACAAGTTTCGCAATGGGTACGAAAGCCCTTTTGATCACCACCGTAGCCGAGCGAACGATGCGATCGATCGTGCAAGCCGGTTTCTGATCCTCGGTTACGGCTTCAACGACGACCATCTCGAAACACATCTTTCTCCGGCCATCCGGGGCGGTAAGCCCACGCTGATGATGACTCGGTCGCTAACGTCTACAGCGCAGACCCTGGCCTTTGACCATGCCAACGTGATTTCCTTGGATCAAGTACAGGACGCCGGGGTCGACGGAACGAGGATCATCATTGACCAGACCCCAATCTTTTTTCCCGGCGTCGCGTTGTGGGACGTTCATACATTCATTGCGGAGGTTCTCGAACCATGACCGATACACCTGCAGCACTACAGTTCACTGAGGCAGAGTTACTCGGGAAGGTCGCTGCCGTTGACACCAGCCGAGTTTCTGTGGACGTGTCCAACTCGATTTTGCTCACGCGAATAGGCATCGGCAACTTGATCGCTATCCGTGGGAGTACTGAACGCGAGTACCTGATCGCAATCACGGAGCGTGTTACGCGAAGCATGCGTGACGAGTTGCCCGAGGAATTGCCGGAAGTCGGCGACGATTTAATGCTTGCGTCAGTTCCGACGGATTTGGTTCGCGGAGCGCTCATTGGCACCTTTCGCACAGTCGATGGGGAGAAGAAAAACACCTTCAAGCGTGGCGCCGACAGCTTCCCGCAAATCGACCGTGAGTGTTACGTAGTCGACGCCGGCAACCTGCAGCGTTTCATGGGCATCCTTGGAGCGGATTTCCCTGAAAACGAGCGCCTCAAATTGGGCACATTCGTGGCGGACAGAACCGCTGAAGCGATTGTCAGTGGCGACAAGTTTTTCCAGCGGCACGCCGCCATTCTTGGGAGCACCGGCTCGGGCAAGAGCTATGCAGTGGCGCTAATATTGGAGCGTGCGGCGAAGCTGAAGTACCCGAACATACTAGTCTTCGACATGCACGGTGAGTACGCGCCTCTCGCAGATACCGCGAAGAACGGGTTCGCGTCACGCGTACGGATTGCTGGTCCGGGTGATCACGAAAACCCAGATAACGAGACGCTGTTCTTGCCGTACTGGTTGTTGAATCGCGATGAAATGCTGTCGATGATCCTTGATCGCAGTGATCAGAACGCGCCCAATCAGGCGTCTCGGTTCACGTCGCACGTGAAGGCACTGAAGCAGAAGACGCTTGTGGCCGAGAAGAAGGTTGACGTAGCCAAGACCTTTACCGTTGATTCGCCAATTCCTTATCTGATCAGTGATCTCCTGAGCCTTCTCGAAACTGACAATACGACTAAGGGTGTCGGCAAAACCGGTCCTGTTAAAGGTGAGTGGGAGGACAAGCTCACCCGTTTCATTTCGCGCCTCGAAGCTAAGATAGATGATCGACGATACGGCTTCATGTTCACCCCACCGGCAAAGGCCAACACCTATGTTTGGCTCGCCGACCAGATTGTTCGTCTACTGGGATCAAGCGGCAGCAAGGGCATCAAAATCATTGATTTCTCGGAAGTTCCTTCCGATGTACTGCCGGTGGTGACGGGCACGCTCGCCCGCCTGCTTTACGACGTTCAGTTTTGGATGGATCCGCTCAAGCGGACCCCGGTGACACTGCTGTGCGACGAAGCGCATCTCTATCTTCCGGTGCGTGACGATGCAGACGCCGTACAGCGCCAAGCCCTAGGAGCCTTCGAGCGGATCGCAAAGGAAGGGCGGAAGTATGGTTTTTCGTTACTGGTCGTCAGCCAGAGGCCCTCGGATGTCAGTAAGACCATCCTGAGCCAGTGCAACAACTTTTTGTCTCTACGGCTAACGAACGATACTGACCAGGCGGTGATCAAGCGGCTCATGCCCGATTCACTGGCTGGCCTTACGAGCATCCTGCCCCTGCTCGATACTGGCGAGGCACTGATGCTCGGTGACGCCGTTCTTCTGCCGTCTCGAATTAGGCTGGATAAGCCGACCATCGCACCCGACAGTGCGACTCGAGACTTCTGGAAAGACTGGGGAACGCAGGCCCCCGACGTTGAAGCAATCAACCAGGCGATTGAAGCCTTGCGCAGTCAAACTCGGAGCAAGCCGGCGTGACAGCTTGGCCAGATCATGGCTCCATTGCCGCCATATTTTGGTCGAACCAGATGGACTTCCGCATCGTCGACATCTTCACCGACAGCCTCGCCAAGTTCGCCGGCGAGGAGCAGAAGCTGAGACAGGAAATGATTACGTCAGTAGGCCGAGGTAAATGTGACTGATGAAGAACACTTGACGCTTCGATTGGAGTCGCTGCATGAGCGACACATAGGCCTGACCCCCTCACTGAGTGGCGCATTTTATGAGGCGGCTTCGGTTTGCCTTAACCGGCACCATGAATCACCTGTGGAGGTTGAGATCGGGCGCAATGGCGGTACGTGCATTCGCGTGGTTGAGTTTCAAAAGCCGAGCGCTCGTGTTCTGAGTGCTTGGTCTAACGAAATCGATACGACCGAGGACGGTGCGTACTGTGTGTGCTTGGCGGCAGTGGAAGTCGAGGAACAACTGGTTGCGGTCAAGCGTGCCGAGACACTTACCGGGGCCGATTGGTACGTTGCACCGATTGGGACTGCCCCCGATGACTTGGAGAATTGCTTCAGATTGGAAGTGTCGGGTGTTGATGCTGGAAGTCGAGCGACCATAGAGGCGCGATTGAGGCAGAAGGTCGAACAAACAAGACGAGGAGCAAGCAACCTGCCAGCTATCGCATCAGTCGTGGGATTCAAAGAAAAAACTGTTGCAATTCAGAAAGTGAGCGACGGCAAATGACTTGGGCCGAACTCCATAGCGAAAGTGAGCGGCTGGCAATCGAAGCACAGATCGCCCTACGGACTCGCAATACCGGGCAGGCAATCCAACTGTACAAGCAAGCGGCTGAAATTGAACGGCGGGCGCTGGATCAGCTTGATGTGTCCAAGGTCAGAACCAGAGGCGTCACAGCGGTTAGTGCGGTGGCACTATGGTTCAAAGCTGGTGAGTTCGCCCATGCTGAGCAGCTTGCGTACTCGATGCTCGCTGATCCACACATCCCGGATTTTGCGCGTGAAGAGCTGAGAAATCTTGTACAAGCAATCTGGACCGAGAGTTCCATGCAGAAAGCGGGGGTCGCGTTCGTTCCGGGCCAAGTCATGGTTTCGGTGAAGGGCGGCGATGTGGTTACTGGTGGGGCGCCTCTTGACCTGATCGTTGACAAGGTCCAGACAATTCAATCGATGTTTTACAGGACGATTGAATTTGTGAATGGCGTTTCTCATCGCAGAGTCGGGAGGCCGACGAAAGAGCTACAAGATGCGTGCCGCCCTTGGCTGTTCCAGTCGGCCCCCGGGAGCTATCAGTTCTCGGTCGCAATCCAAAAACCTGCGCAATCCGATTTCTTCAAGGAGGACATACAGCCAGAGAGAATTGCACAACATTTCCTGGAAATCGTTAGCGCCTCGTCGGGTGATGACGCTGCGGTACTAGAAAAATTGGTGCCGGACGAAAAATACCGCAGCACTTTCTTGAAGCTCGCACGAAATCTTGCACCGACAGGAAAGGCCTTCGAGCGCATTGAGCTTCGCGCGTCCGGCGAGACACGACCTGTCGCCCTCGGAGTTGAATCTAGGGTCAGTATCAATCAGCAATTACGCAAGAAGCCCGATATTCCAACAGCAGCAGATGAGGTGCATGAAGAACTGCACGGAACGTTACGTGGTATGCATTTGGACAAGGATTGGCTAGACGTCGTCGTGGACGGTGTGCCCGTGCATGTCGTGGGACTCCAGGATGCTGTCGACGATGTGATCGGTCCCATGGTGAACCGAGCAGTGGTTGTCCGAGTAATTCGTGTCTCACAGAAAAAACTCAAGTTTTTAGACATTGAGCTTGTCGATTGACTGAGATCGCAAGACGCTCTCTGATGGACTTCCTCATCGCCGACACCTTCACCGACAGCCTCGCCCGGCTGACCGGCGACGAGCAGAAGGCCGTCAAGACGACGGCCTTCGATCTGCAATTGAACCCGGTCAATCCGGGCATGAGCTTCCACAAGCTGGACAAGGCGCGGGACAGGAATTTCTGGTCGGTGCGGGCGGGCAGCGACATCCGCCTGATCGTGCACAAGACGGCCGGCAGCCTGATGCTCTGCTACGCGGATCACCACGACAAGGCCTACCAGTGGGCCGAGCGGCGCAGGCTGGAGGTGCATCCGAAGACGGGCGCTGCCCAGTTCGTCGAGGTGCGCGAGCGGGTGGAAGAGATCATGGTGCCGGTTCATGTGAGCGCGCCCGTGCCGCCGGTCGCGGCGCCCGCGAAGCCCTTGCTGTTTGCCGATGTGCCGGACGAGGAGCTGCTGGGCTACGGTGTGCCGGCCGAGTGGCTGGCGGACGTGAAGCGGGCCGACGAGGACAGCCTGCTGGCACTGGCCGATCATCTGCCGGCCGAGGCGGCGGAAGCGCTGCTGGAACTCGCCACCGGCGGCCGGCCGCAGCCGGCGCCCGCCTTGGCGTCGGGCGCCGATCCCTTCGCTCATCCGGATGCGCTGCGCCGCTTCCGCGTCATGAACAACGTGGAGGAACTGAGCCGGGCGCTGGAATTTCCGTGGGAAAAATGGACGATCTTCCTGCACCCGGCCCAGCGCGAGCTGGTGGAACGCGACTACGGCGGCCCGGCCCGCGTGTCGGGTTCGGCCGGCACGGGCAAGACCATCGTCGCGCTGCACCGGGCGGTGTTCCTCGCCCGCCGCAACCCCGATGCGCGCGTGCTGCTGGCGACGTTTTCCGAGACGCTGGCCCATGCGCTGCGCACCAGGCTGCGGCGGCTGATCAGCAGCGAGCCGGGCCTGGGGGAACGGCTGGAAGTCCATGCCATGAACGCGATTGGCGAACGGCTCTACGAGCGGCATTTCGGCCGCGCCCGCATCGTCGGCCGGGATATGCTGCGCGAGCGCCTTGCGCAGGCGGCGACGGCGGCGGGCCTGAAGTTCGGCGCCAGTTTCCTGCTCGCCGAATGGGAAGATGTCGTGGATGCCTGGCAACTTGCCGATTGGGAGGCCTACCGGGACGTGAGGCGGCTGGGGCGCAAGACGCGCCTGCCGGAGGTGCAGCGGGCGGCGCTGTGGGCGGTGTTCGATGGGGTACGCAAGCGGCTGGCGGATGAGGGGCTGGTCAGCCGGGCGGCGATGTTCAGCCGGCTGGCGGCGGAACTGGCGGGGCGCGAACATCCGCCCTTCGACCATGCGGTGATCGACGAGGCGCAGGATGTCGATGTGCCGCAGTTGCGCTTCCTGGCTGCGCTGGGCGGCGGCCGGCCGAACGGACTGTTCTTTGCCGGGGACCTCGGGCAGCGGATTTTCCAGCAGCCGTTTTCGTGGAAGTCGGTGGGGGTGGAAGTGCGCGGGCGTTCGCGGACGCTGAACATCAACTACCGGACCTCGCACCAGATCAGGACGCAGGCCGACCGCTTGCTGGGGCCGGAACTGGCCGATGTGGACGGCAACGTCGAATCGCGGCGCGGTACGGTGTCGGTGTTCAACGGGCCGGCGCCCGCAGTCGCAAGCTTTGACAGCACCGAAGAGGAAGCCTCCGCCGTCGCTCAATGGCTGATGGACCGGCGCAGCGAAGGGCTTGCGCCCCATGAGATGGGCATTTTCGTGAGGTCGGATGCCGAACTGGTTCGCGCCCGTTCCGCCGCCGAGCGGGCCGGGCTGCCCTTCAAGGTGCTCGACGAGCATGTGGAAACGGTGAGCGGAAAGGCGGCGATCGGCACCATGCACCTGGCCAAGGGTCTGGAGTTCCGCGCCGTGGCGGTGATGGCCTGCGACGACGAGGTTGTCCCGCTGCAGGCGCGCATCGAAGCGGTGACCGACGATGCCGATCTGGAAGAGGTCTACAACACCGAGCGGCATCTTCTCTATGTGGCCTGCACCCGGACGCGGGATTATCTACTGGTAACCAGCGTCAAGCCGGCATCCGAATTCCTGGACGACTTGCGGAAGTAGTATGGGTTATAGAGTCGTTCAACCTGACCTTGAAAGACAATCAGGAAAAGTCAGTCCCCGCAGGACGGCGTTGCGGCCGATGGCGTGGCTCATCAGCGTGCTGTTCACTGCCGTGCCGCGAGGACTGACTTTTCAGACTGCTCTTTGCGACTGGATAATTTTAGGAAAACACTAGCATTTTCCTAAAATAACTTTATCCTTTCGTTTATGCAAGGGATTGAACAAAAGATACTTTCAAGGATTTATGGGCGCGGGAGGGGGTGGGCGTTCACCAAGACCGACTTTGTCGCCGGTTTTGGCGAGGCCAATATCCACCAGGCATTGTCCGCCCTTGCCCGGTCGGGCAGGATCCGTCGCGTCTGCCATGGGGTGTATGACTATCCGCGCTACAGCGACTTGCTCGGTCAGACACTGAGCCCGGACATCGACCAGGTGGCCGCGGCGCTGGCGCGCAAGTTCAACTGGCGCATCCAGCCTTCGGGCGAGGCGGCCCTGAATCTGCTGGGCCTGTCGACCCAGGTGCCGGGGCGCTGGACCTATCTTTCCGACGGGCCGAGCCGCGAGTATCCCATCGGCGAAGATGGCCGGCAGATTCTGGCGTTTCGCAAGTCGCCCTTGAAGGACACGGGCTTCAAGTACCGCGAGAGCGGGCTGCTGGTGCAGGCGCTGAAGGCCCTGGGCAGGGAGCGGGTGGACGCGGCGGTGATCGAGACCCTGCGCCGCCGCCTCGATCCCAGGCTGTACCGCCATATCCTGAGCGACACGCGGGCCGTCACCGGCTGGATACTCCAGATCATCAAGCAGGTGTGCGAGGCGCCTGCTTGATGGACAAGGTCGTTCGTTTCTCCGCCGCGCAGCGCCGCGAATTGTTTTCCGAAGCGGCGGCCCGTCTGGGCATGACGCCGGCGGTGGTGGAAAAGGATTTCTGGGTGACCTGGGTACTCGACCGCCTGTTTGCCGCGCCGGACCTGGCGCGGCTGTTGATGTTCAAGGGCGGCATCAGCCTGTCCAAGGTCTATGGCCTGATCGAGCGCTTTTCGGAAGACACCTACCTGCGTCCGGACGTGCGCCTGGAAATCGGCCCGCTGGCCGCCTGGCTGCCGCATGAAGAAGGGCGCATCACCGCCTATGCCGCAGAGGCTTTTCCCGACTTGTTCGCTCGAAAGGAAACGACAGTGAGGACGATCCGGGCCGAACGCACTTTCTGGGAGAAGGCGACCATCCTGCACCAGGAGGCCCATCGCCCCGAGGGCAATCCTCAGCCGGCCCGTTATTCCCGGCACTATTACGATCTGGCGAGGATGGCCGCGTCGCCCGTGAAAGCGGCAGCCCTGGCGGATCGCGAGCTTCTGGCCAGCGTCGTGGCATTCAAGCAGCGCTTCTACCCCCGAACCTGGGCGCGTTACGATCTCGCCGCGCCCGGCAGCCTGCGCCTGTTGCCTGGTGAGCGGGGGCTGTCGGCGGTGAAAGCCGACTATCGCGCCATGGCCGACATGATCTTCGGCCGGATTCCCGATTTTGCGGAGATCGTGGCGCAGTTGCGCTCACTGGAAAAGGAAATCAACGCAGGGACTGCGCGGCCGCCTGCTTGAAAGTCAGTCCCCGCAGGACGGCGATGCGATTCGGTTGCGCTGTTCCACTTCCCCCGCCAGCATCACCGCCCGACTCTCCGGCGTCTCCAGACTGATCCGCCCCAGCTTGCCGCCGCGATAATCCGTGAGCAGGATCATCGCGGCCTTTTCCAGGTCGAGTTCGCCGGCGTGGCGGCCCTTGGTGATGCAGCCGCGCTTCCTGGCGATGGCTTCGACGGCGGCGACGCCGTCCATTCCGTCGACTTCGATTTTGTAGCGCGCGGCGAGCAGGGCGGGGTAGCGCTGCAGCAGCAGCCCGGCCAGGAAAATCCCCACTTCCGAATCGATGACGGCATTGCGGCCGATGGCGTGGCTGGCGGCGAGCATGAAGCCGTCGCTGTCGTGTTTGATGTTCGACCACATCAGGCCCGGCGTGTCGGTGATGCTCATCGTCGGGTCGATGTCGATGCTCTGCTGCGACTTGGTCACCGCCGGCTCGTCGCCGACGGCGGCGACGCGGCGCTTGAGCAGCGCATTCATCAGGGTCGACTTGCCGACGTTGGGAATGCCCATGATGAGCATGCGCAGCGGCTTGAAGGTGTCCTTGCGGTGCGGTGCCAGCGTTTTGCACAGGGCGGGCACGCGTGCGGCCTCGCCCGGCTTCTTGCTGGAGAGGGCCACCGCCTTGACGCCGGGCTGGCGGTTGTAGAAATCGAGCCAGGCCTGCGTCACCGCCGTGTCGGCGAGGTCGGCCTTGTTCAGCAGCTTGAGGCAGGGGCGCTGGCGGTGCAGGCGCAGCTCGCGGATCATCGGGTTGCTGCTGGCCTCCGGCAGGCGCGCGTCGCACACCTCGATCACCACGTCGGTCAGCGCCATCGTCCTGGCGGCTTCCTTGCGGGCCGAGGTCATGTGGCCGGGGAACCACTGGATGGTCATGAAGGGATCGGTTCGGGAGGGGCAGTGCGCGGATTATAGACGCTCGCCCGGAGGGCGACATATTGCCGCATGCGACAGCGGGTCGCAGGGTGTGGCGGCCGGCGCGAAATAGAATGCGCCGGCCAAAACAATTACTGCGGATACCCAAATGAACATCCCGTCCCGTCTTTCCCGGAGGCCGTTGTCCCTCTTGCTGGCCCTCCTGCCGCTTTCCGCGCTGGCGCAGGAAACCAGCCTGAGCGAAGTCGTCGTCTCCTCCCCCAAGATCGAAGTGCCCCTGAACACGACGGGGGTCAGCGCGGCCGACTTGCAGCAACTGCGGCCCGCTACCAGCGACACGGCGAGCCTGCTGCGCAATGTTCCCGGGGTCAGCCTCTACGGCGCCGGCGGCGTCTCCAGCCTGCCGGCGATCCACGGCCTGGCCGACGACCGTCTGCGCATCAAGGTCGACGGCATGGACCTGATCGCCTCCTGCCCCAACCACATGAACCCGGCGTTGTCCTACGTCGATCCGACCAATGTCGGTGCCTTGAAGGTATATGCCGGCATCACGCCGGTGAGCCTCGGCGGCGACAGCATCGGCGGCACCATCGTCGTCGAGACGCCCGCGCCCGTATTCGCCGCACCGGGCCAGGGCAGCCTGCTGAAGGGTGGAATCGGCGCCTTCTACCGCAGCAACGGCAATGCGCACGGCGGCAACGTCTCGGCCACGTATGCCACGGAGAACGTCAACGTGACCTATTCCGGCGCGCTGAGCCAGTCGGACAACTACAAGGCCGGCGGCAACTTCAGGACGACGACGGCGACCGGCCGTCCCGGCCACACCCTGCCGCGCGACGAAGTCGGCTCGACAGCCTACAAGACCGCCAATCACACGCTGGGCGTCGCGCTGAAGCACGCCAACCATCTTTTCGAGGCGAAGCTGGGCTATCAGGACATGCCTTACCAGCTCTATCCGAACCAGCGCATGGACATGCTGGAGAACACCCAGCACCGCCTGAACCTGCGCTATCTCGGCCGGTTCGACTGGGGCGCGCTGGAAGCGCGCGCCTATCACGAGAAGGTCGACCACTTCATGGATTTCGGCGCCGACAAGCGCTTCTGGTACGGCTCGCTCTCCGGCGCCGGAACACCGTGCTCGCCGATCCGCTTTGCCGGTGATCCGGCCGGCACCTGCGCCGCCGGCATGCCGATGCACACGGAGGGCAAGACCACGGGTGCGTCGATCAAGGCGGACATCGTCCTCTCGCAGCGGGATCTGTTGCGCGTCGGCGGTGAGCTCCAGCGCTACCGGCTCGACGACTGGTGGCCGGCCTCCGGCGGCGGCATGGGGCCGGGCACCTTCTGGAACATCAACGACGGCGAGCGCGACCGGACGGCGCTGTTCGGCGAGTGGGAGGCGCGCCTGGATCCGCAGTGGACGACCCTGCTCGGCGTGCGCTACGAGCGGGTGCGGTCGGATGCCGGGAACGTGCGCGGCTACCGCACAACGGCCGGCGCGCCGGGCAGCCAGATCGCCGACGCCGCGCGCTTCAACGCGCGCGAGCGCGATCGCACCGACGACAACTGGGACTGGACCGCGCTGGCCCGCTACACGGTGGACGCGACGCGGGACATCGAATTCGGCCTGGCCCGCAAGGTGCGTTCGCCGAACCTGTATGAGCGCTACACCTGGTCCACCTGGCCGATGGCGGCGACCATGAACAACTTCGTCGGCGACGGCAACGGCTACATCGGCAACCCCGACCTCAAGCCGGAAAAAGCGCACACCCTGAGCGCCACCTTCGACTGGCATGCAGCCGACCGCAGCTGGGAGTTCAAGGCGACGCCCTACTACACGCGCGTCACCGACTACGTCGATGCCGTGCGCTGCACGACGGCCCTGATTCCCGGCTCGTCCTGCCCGGCAGCGAACGCGGCGACCAACCAATTCGTGCAGCTTCGGTACGCCAACCAGTCGGCGCGCCTCTACGGACTGGATCTCTCGGGCCATGTGCCGCTGGGGAAGACGGGCTGGGGGGCATGGGGGCTGAAGGGCCTGCTCAACTACGTCAACGGCAGGAACCGCGACAGCGGCGACGGCCTCTACAACATCATGCCGCTGAACGCCCGCGTCACCCTCACGCAGCAGCTCGGCGGCTGGGACAACGGCATCGAGGTCGTGATGGCGAAGGCGAAGAACGGCGTGTCCGACGTGCGCAACGAGATCAAGACCGACGGCTACAGCCTGGTCAACCTGCGCGCCAGCTATTCATGGAAACAGGCGCGCATCGATTTCGGCATCGAGAACCTGTTCGACAAGTCCTATGACCTGCCGCTCGGCGGCGCCTATACCGCACAGGGCACGACCATGAGCATGAACGGCATCCCGTGGGGCATCGCCGTGCCCGGCATGGGGCGTTCGGCCTATGCCGGCGTCAGCATGAAGTTCTAGCGGAAAGTCAGTCCCTGCGGCACGGCGGGGAAAGCCCGGGGCAGCAGGGACAGGGTGGACTTCCTTGAAGCATCCATGCTTGGCCACGCGTGCAGCACTGTGGTGACCGTTGCGGCCTGAATAGCCCTGCGGCACCCATACCGGGGCCGCCGGCCAGCGCGAAACCGGATGCGCTACAGGGATGCCGTTCAGGAACCGCGAACAACCAGGGGAACCGCAACTCCTCCCTGTTTCTTCACCTGCTTGGCCGCTTTCTTTTCCTTCGGTGTCAGTAACGGCTGTTTCTTCGTTTCCTTGTTGGACTTCTGTGCCTTGGCCATGAAATGTACTCCTGATGAGAGGGGTGCGACGCAACCAGCGCTTTCGCTCCCTGATTATAGGCGTATGGCCGTGGAATAGCCGGCTATTCGCGCCAGTGCAGGGCGGATCAGGCGACAGGTGTATGATCAACGCAGTGCCGGGGCTGAAACCCGCCCTGGGCATCCCACCGCTGCCCCGAGCATGACCCCCGGGCGTCCGGGCGAAACAGCCCCAGCATTCCGATCATCGTCACCCAGTGCCATGCCGTGTGACGCCACTGCAAGCTTTCATCGGACGGTTGGAAGAAGAACATGAGCCCAGTGCGGAAGACGGGCAATTCGAGCCTTTATCGTTATTGGCGCGGGATCGGCGCAGCGCTGGCCGGGTTGCGCACGGGCGGAAGCGGCGCAGCGGGAAAAACCTTCAACGAAGAACCGCCGCTGCGGGCGGAGTTGTTCAGCGCCGAGCAGATGGAGCAGCACGGCGCGCGCCTCGCCTCGATCCACCGTTTGACGCCTGGCCGCGTGCCGGACCAACTGTTGTCGCGGCTGGCCGAGAACGAGGCGGTGCTGATCGAGACCTGCGACCTGCTGACCGCGGCGGTCGCGGCCAAGCACCGCATCACGCCCGCCGCGGAATGGCTGCTCGACAACTACTATCTTGTCGAGGAGCATATCCGCACGGCCCGGCGCCACCTGCCCAAGGGCTACAGCCGGGAACTGCCGGCGCTGGCCGCAGGCGCTTCAGCCGGTCTGCCGCGCGTCTACGACCTGGCTCTCGAGACCATCGCCCACGGTGACGGACGCGTGGGTCCGGACAGCCTCGGCCGATTCGTCGCTGCGTACCAGACGATCACCTCCCTCAAGCTGGGCGAGTTGTGGGCCATCCCCATCATGCTGCGCCTGGCGCTGATCGAAAATCTGCGCCGCGTTACGGTGCGCATCGCCAGCGGCAGGATGGATCGCGATCAGGCCGTCGGCTGGGCGAACAAGCTGACAAAGACCGCCCGCGAGGATCCGAAAAACATGATCCTGGTGATCGCCGACATGGCGCGCTCGAAGCCGCCCATGACGACGCCCTTCGTGTCGGAACTGACGCGCCGCCTGCAGGGACAGGGTCCCGCCCTGGCCTTGCCGCTGACCTGGATCGAACAGCAACTGGCCGCGTCGGGACTGAACATCGAGCAGTTGGTCCGCTCGGGAAACCAGCAGCAGGCGGCTGACCAGGTTTCCATCAGCAACAGCATCGGCAGCCTGCGCCTGCTCGGCACCATGGACTGGCGCGAGTTCGTCGAAACCATGAGCGTGGTCGAGCAGACCTTGCGCACCGATCCGGACGCGGCCTATTCCGCGATGGATTTCGCAAGCCGCGATCGCTACCGCCATGTCATCGAGCGGGTGGCGAAGGCCAGCGGACTTTCCGAGGAGGCGGTGGCCGGCCAGGCCATCGCGCTGGCGCGGTCGGGCATGGCGCGGAGCGGGAGGGACGACAGAACGTCGCATGTGGGCTATTACCTGATCGACCGGGGCCTGTCCGAACTCGAAAGCATCACCCGCGCACGCCTGCTGCTGGTAGCGGGGCTGCGGCGCCGGGCAAGCCGGAATCCGTTGTTCGTCTATCTGGGCGCCATTGCGCTGCTCACGGTGCTGCTGGCCGGTGGGCTGTTGGCGGAGGCACAGGCCGGCCGGGATGACGATTGGCTGCTCGTCGCGATGGGTCTGCTCGCGCTGCTGGCCAACAGCCAGCTCGCGGCCGCGCTGGTGAATTGGCTGGCCACCTTGCTGGCATCGCCGCATTCGCTGCCGCGCATGGACTTCTCCTCCGGCATCCCGCCGCAATCGCGCGCCCTGGTGGTGGTGCCGACCATGCTCACCAGCGCGCGCAACATCGACAACCTGGTCGAGGCGCTGGAAGTCCGCTTCCTGGCCAATCGCGACGCGAACCTGCACTTCGGCTTGCTGACCGACTTGCGCGACGCGAGCGAGGAGACGCTGGCCGAGGACGCGCCGCTGCTGCACCTGGTCCGGGAACGCATCGAAGCCCTGAATGCGCAATACGCGGACGGCCGAAACGACATTTTCTTCCTGTTTCACCGTCCGCGCCGCTGGAACCCGCACGATCGCATCTGGATGGGCTACGAGCGCAAGCGCGGCAAGCTGGCGGACCTGAACGTTCTGCTGCGGGAAAACGACAGCAGCGGCTTCTCCCTGGTGGTCGGCGCGGCCGCGCGGCTCGCCGGCGTGAAATACGTGATCACCCTGGACACCGATACCCAACTGCCGCGCGACGCCGCGCGCCAGTTTGTCGGCACCATGGCGCATCCGCTCAACCGTCCGCTCTATGACGAAACCCTGCAGCGGGTCCGCGCCGGTTACGGCATCCTGCAGCCGCGCGTGAGCGCGAGCCTGCCCGGCACCCATCTGTCGCGCTATGCGCGCCTGCACGGCGGCGAGGCGGGCATCGACCCGTATACCCGCGTCGTCTCCGACGTTTACCAGGACGCGTTCGGGGAAGGTTCGTTCATCGGCAAGGGCATCTACGACGTCGAGGCGTTCGAGCAGTCGCTCAAGGGGCGCTTTCCCGAGAACCGCATCCTCAGCCACGACCTTCTGGAAGGCTGTTACGCCCGCTCCGGCCTGATGAGCGATGTGCAGGTGTACGAGGAATACCCGGCCCGCTACGGCGCCGACGTCAACCGCCGCTACCGCTGGATCCGCGGTGATTGGCAGCTTGCCGGCTGGCTGCTGCCGTGGGCGCCCGGCGCCGACGGGCGCTACCGAGGCAACCCGCTCTCGGCGCTGTCGCGCTGGAAGCTGTTCGACAACCTGCGCCGCAGCCTGGTGCCGGCGTCCCTGACGCTGCTGTTGCTGCTGGGCTGGACGGGTTCTTCTGCGCCCCTTCTCTGGACCCTGGCGGTGCTCGGTATTTTCCTGATCCCGCCAGTGCTGGCCACGCTGCTGGATGGGTTGCGAATGCCCGGCGACATGCAGCCGGGCCAACATCTCGCCGCAACCGCCAAAGCCGCCGGCCGGCGCATCGTTCAAACCGGCTTTGCCTTCGCGACCTTGCCCCATGAGGCGTTTTACAGCCTGGACGCGATCCTGCGTACCCTCTGGCGCCTGACGGTCACGAAGCAGCGGCTGCTGGAATGGAATCCTTCCGGTGACCAGGAACGTCTGAGTCGCAGCGATCTCGCCGCCTCGTTCCGCACCATGGGAATCGCCCCCGTGCTCGCCGCCGGCACGGCCATTTATCTGGCGACGGCCCATCCGTCCACGCTGCTGGTGGCGGGGCCCATCCTGCTCCTGTGGCTGGTGTCCCCCGCCATCGCCTGGTGGATCAGCCTGCCGCTGGCCCGCCGCGAGGCCCGGCTGACGGACGAGCAGAGCCGTTTTCTCGGCAGGATCGCGCGCAAGACCTGGGCTTTCTTCGACAC
>Ga0208244_100586_pt1 | contig 31729 bp, 18 predicted proteins | sample SubbioCR12Aug_5A_FD_184828 | JGI IMG/M metagenome (GOLD analysis project Ga0208244, IMG submission 184828) | Serpentinite rock and fluid subsurface biosphere microbial communities from McLaughlin Reserve, California, USA - CR12Aug_5A (SPAdes) | ecosystem: Environmental > Terrestrial > Deep...
GCGTGATTGAATTTGCAGATGTCCAACATCTTGGAGATGTTGGACATCTACAACGCATTGATGTATCGCATCTTTCTCGTGGGGTGTATTATGTCCGTATTGGCAATAGGACGCAGATGTTTGTGAAGATGTGACAGATGAAGACTTCCGAAGTCTAATATGGGTGATTTAAATTCCTCCCCGTCAGGTTTAAAACCTGACGGGACATTATAAGAGTTTATCAAGCTTCCGAAGGTTGCGAACCTTCGGAAGCTATGAATAATTCTAATTCTCCGGATAAAATAGCGTTGCCCCGCTTGTCAGGTAAATCTGATAGCCCTGCCCGGGGTGCATATTGCCAATCATGTTGATATCAAATGCGGGATAGAAGACGTTGCCCATGTTGTCCTTTGCGATGACGAGCTTGTCATCAGCGACGAGCGTGGCAAGTGCAATTTCAATATCCATAGCATTATCACGGAGGTATGCGAGCATATTCCAACCCGTCGAAAGAGTTATTTCGGTCGTTTCAGGCACCACTTTCTCGCCTGGAATCGTGAGCATTTCCTCCTTCGACATATAGACTTGATAAGCCTGCTTCATGTCCCAATCTCCTATATCGTTAATATCAAACTCGGGATAGTAAATCTGCCCGGAATTATTCTTCACTATGACAGTGTTTCCCTCAATATCGGAGAAAACGTTTTCAAGTGCAGCTATTTCCGGCTCTACATATGTGGAAATCAGATTCCAACCAAGGTTTAAATATATAATATGGATACCATCAGCAGGTTTACCTAATGTGTACCAAAATCCCGAACCGATTACATTATCAATGTTTTGGATTTTGCCGATTACGGATTGACCTACTGTGCTCCTAAAATTATAATCGCTGTTGGAAACGGTTGTGGCAGAGCTACCAACTACATGATTTTTAATTTGATAGGTTTGAGCTTGTAAATTAATTACGCTTATTAAAAATATTAAAATTATGATTTTCATGATAATTCCTATTTATTTATTATTTGATACTTGTTGAAATAAAATTTCAATTTTTTTCTCTAAGTTTTCTATTCTTTTATTCTGTTCACCAATTATGGTTTGTTGCTCTTTCATAGCTTCAACTAATACTGCAGTCATTTCAGCATAATTAATTCCCATATAACCATCTGTAGGATTGGTAAAAGCAAGTTCAGGTACGACTTTTTCAAATTCCTGTGCCACAAAACCAATGCGAGTGCCGTATTCGGGATTACTTTTCCATGTGAAACTTACACCACGTAACTGCTTTACCCGATCAAGACTATTATCCAAAGTTAAGATATTTTCTTTAAATCGAATATCTGAAGTAGCAGTGGTGAGCGTTCCGTCAGAAGTGCGATTAACAACGCCGAAATATGCTCCAGACCCTATACTTCGAAATCGTGCATTACCATTTACATCAAGTTTCTGAGTGGGTGCAGAGGTATTGATACCCACTTGTCGTCCTTTTACAATCATAGCAACAAACCAATCCGGGTCATAACCATCGCAACGCAACGAATAACCTTCACCTTCCTGAATAGAAAGTATAGTTCCATCGCTGGAGTTAGTAGTAGCTCTTAAAGCCAATCCGGAACCATTTGTATTTTCAAAAAAGCCAGTAGAATTCGTCCCGCCGGAAGCGTTTGAAAGTACCCTGAGCCTATTACCGCCCGGATTAATTGTTCCAATTCCGATATTTCCATTCTTTAGAACTGTCATTGCATTTGTCTTGTTCGATTCATTTATTCCTATGCCTATCTCAAATATTGGATCAGTAGAATACCAGTTTTGGGAATCACCAAATCCGACATTATACTGTCCAATTGCTGTTGTGGAATAGGATTTGGCATTTAATTGATACCCAATAGCTGAAGAATATTTACCTGAAGCAGTTGTATATGCTCCTAAAGCAGTTGAATTCGGGCCATTAGCGATAGTCCCGGCACCTATGGCAACTGAACTGAGCGATTTTGCAATTGCACTATACCCAAAAGCAACGGAATAATCGCCAATACTATCTTTGTCCCATTCTGTAGAGGCTACTCTTCCAGCTCTGAATGCCGCTTTGTCTGGATACCACATCATTCTGGTACCTGCTCCTGTAGCCGGTGGACTGCCCTGACTGGCAGTTGATTTATATTCACCAGCAAACAGTACATTACCCCCACCGGTACCTGAGCCACTTGTGTGCAGCAAAGCTGAAGGCGTGCTCGTACCTATACCTGTATTTCCACTTTTGAGTATAGTAAGTGCGTTACTTCTTGAGCTAACATTAGCTCCATTTCCAACAACAAATATACGGTCAGATGAGTTCCACGCTGTTGTGCTTGCAGGAGTATAAATAGTATTATAGCAACCTACCGATGATTCATAAGCAGAAGGTGATTGAGTGAAAGACCCCATAGCGATAGAAGTATATCCGGAAGCAGTTGTATGGTATCCCATTGTGGTAGAATTATTGCCTGAAGCAGTTGTAATTCTTCCCATTGCGGTAGAATATTCACCTGAAGCAATTGTACTTCCACCCATAGCAGTAGAAGCATATCCTGAAGCTGTTGTTTCCATTCCCATAGCGTTAGAAGCATATCCTGAAGCAGTTATATTTACTCCTATTGCATTAGAATAATTACCAATATTATCTTTATCCCATTGAGTTGATGATACTTTCCCTGCTCTGAAAGCTACTTTATCAGGGTACCACATCATACGTGAACCTGCACCGCTTACAGGTGGGTCACCCGGGTCAGAAGATTTGTATTCACCTACAAAAAGTACATTTCCCTCGCCCTTGCCTGTGCCTGATGTATGAAGGAGAGCTGACGGAGTATCAGTACCAAGTCCGGTGTTTCCATTTTTTAGAATTGTAAGAGCGTTGCTAAGACTATTATACGCTGTTCCGTTTCCAATTACAAACAGTCGGTCATTTTCAATCCATTCTGTTTCTGAATTTGGCGTATATGCCGTATTATGAACGCCAATAGCAGTTTCTGCGTAAGATAGTGCTTTGGTGCTATTTCCCATGGTAGTGGAAAAATTCCCTGAGGCAGTGGTAAAATGCCCAATAGCTGTAGCAACATAGCCCGATGCGATAGTTTGACGCCCTATGGCTGTAGAAGCAGTACCCGAAGCATTGGCACCAACTCCCGTAGCTGTAGAAAACTCCCCAGAAGCAGTTGTTGCTCGCCCCATAGCAGTGGAATAATCTCCTGATGCTGTGGTTATAGAGCCCATAGCTGTAGAAATTAAGCCTGAGGCATTGCTTGAATTACCCATAGCAGTAGAATAATCTCCCGAAGCGATAGCAGAATATCCCATAGCTGTAGAAGTGCCACCAGAGGCAGTAGTTGAATATCCCATAGCTGTAGAAGTGCCGCCAGAGGCAGTAGTTGAATATCCCATAGCTGTAGAAGTGCCGTTTGAGGCAGTAGTTTTATTTCCTAAGGCTGTAGAATAAACACCCGAAGCATTGCTTGAATTACCCATAGCAGTAGAATAATCTCCCGAAGCGATAGTATTATACCCCATAGCTGTAGAAGTGCCACCAGAGGCAGTAGTTGAATATCCCATAGCTGTGGAAATGATGCCGGTGGCATCAGAAAAAGAACCCATAGCAGTGGAAGCCTCACCTGAGGCGATAGTATTAGAACCCAAAGCAGTAGATGAAATACCCGAAGCTGTTGTTTGCTGTCCTATTGCAGTGGCATAATTCTCTGAAGCAACTGAATGAAATCCTAAAGCAGTAGTATAATAACTTGAAGCTTTTGTACTCAATCCTGATGCAAAAGAATTGAAACCAATATTTGATTTATCCCATTGCGTTCCGCTTACACCTCCTGCTCTGAATGCAGCTTTGTCGGGGTACCACATCATTCTCGTACCCGCACCTTCAACCGGAGGCGCACCCGGATCAGAAATTTTTAATTCGCCTGTAAACAAGATATTGCCTTCACCGGTACCGGCACCATTCGTATGTAGCAGGGCATTAGGAGTAGAAATTCCGATACCAACATTTCCATTTCGTGATATAGCTGAGTTTATATTGGCATCTCCACTCCATGTTGGGTCAGTTTCATTAAATAAATCGGCTGATTTTGAGTGTAAAGAGTAGGGCACAGAACTAAGTTTAATCCTTGGGAGAGGAGTTCCACTCCCTACTGTAATTTCAAGCCAGTATTCATCATCGAAATTTACACCAAAAGGCGTTACGCTTCCAAGTGTAAGATTAACAAGTCCGTTAGCAATAGCTGTATTGCTGTGTGTCTCGCTCCAAAGTGCGGAACCACCCGAAGAGACATCGAATAACTTGACGGTCAGACTATATGTGCCTGATAAATTTTCAGCATCAGAATCCTGCAAAATTCCCTGCCAGCTTATGGTTTGGGGAATTTGTGCTAACAAATATGTTGTAGAAAACAATAATACTAAAACAATAAGTATAGTTTTTTTCATAAATCACCTTATATTTATTTATTTGATAATAATTGAAACAATTTTTCATATTTAAGTTTTAATTCATCTATTTCGTTTTGTTGATTAAGAATTCTTTTATTCTGTTCATCAATTATGGTTTGTTGCTCTTTCATAGCTTCAACTAATACTGCAGTCATTTCTGCATAATTAATTCCCATGAAGCCATCATCAGGATTTGTAAATACGAGTTCAGGTACGACTTTTTCAAATTCCTGTGCAATAAACCCAATGCGAGTGCCGTATTCGGGGTTACTTTTCCAAGTAAAACTGACACCACGCAACTGCTTTACCCGCTCAAGACTATTTTCTAAAGTTAAGATATTTTCTTTAAATCGAATATCTGAAGTAGCAGTGGTAAGAGTTCCGTCAGAAGTGCGATTAACAACGCCGAAATATGCTCCAGACCCTATACTTCGAAATCGTGCATTGCCATTTACATCGAGTTTCTGAGTGGGTGCAGTTGTTCCCAGCCCTACAAAAGCATTGGACTGCTTGGCAAATATGGCAGTTTCACCACCTGTATTATAAATTTGTAAACCTGCCTGATTAGAGTTATTGAAAATATGCCATTTATCGATACTTCCTTCATAAATACGTAACCCTGCATCCTGCCCGGTGTTTGATTCTATATACATGAAACTACTTGGGAAACCGGAACCTTTCAAGTGCAATCCTGCACCGGGGTTGACAGTGCCTATACCTACACTACCAGTAACATGGAATTTGCCTCCGGTAAAGAATCCTGAAAATCCTGCTGAAGAATTCACGATACCCCTGACCCCATAGGTAGTACCCGTGGAGGAACTGTTTTCCCCGATGACTCCGTGTCCTTGGGAGGATGCAGAGGAGCCCCAAACCCCATAGTTATTACCTGTGGTGTGGCTGGCTGCCGCCCTTAGCCCAAATCCGTTTCCAGATTTGGATTCTGCCCTAAGGGCATAGGTGGTGCCACTTCCGGTGGATGATGCCAAAGCATAAATGCCGGTACCGTTGTCCATTCTCGATTCACCCATAACACCTGTTCCACCACCGATATTGGTAGTGGAGGTCACCAATCCTTCAACAGCTATCCCTTTTTCATTGTGAATTACAAAACCTACATTGGTTGAACACTGCTCATAATAGGGTAATGATATTCCTTCATTATCATTATAGGGCCACCACATTGAACCGTTCCATTTTAGTACTTGTCCGTTGGAGGCACCCATCTGTTTCATTTTAAGTGGTGAGGCAGAACTTCCATCTCCTGAAAAATTGTTATCGTCAACGCTGATTGCAACCGGTTGCCACGAAGCCAATCCAACGGCATCTGAGGTGAGCAGCTTTCCGGTTCCGGGTGAGCCTCCCCTAATTCTGATTTGCCCATTAACATCGAGACGCGTGGAGGGCGTACTTGTACCGATGCCGGTGTTTCCGCCTGGAAGTATTGTGAGGTCACCAGCATTATTATTGTTGGTCCCGATAATCAATTTTGAATTTTCGTTGTTCAGAATTATTGCGTAACGGTTATTAGGTTCGTCATCCTGGTACTGTGTGCCCAAAAGTAAACCATCGTCCATGGTGGTTCCAGATGCATCGTTGGTCATCAATATTCCGGAAAAAACATTCCAGGAATTTATATGAAGCTGATTTTGGGGATTGATGATTCCAATTCCTACTTTTCCAGTTCTGCCAATACTTGATGTCTCATTTGGTGTGCCTGTCCAAGTTGGGTCTGTTTCAGATTGAGGGATTTCCCAAGTTGCAACACCTAAAGAATTACTTGTTAAGACTTTTCCAGTATCAGGATTTCCTCCACGTATCCTTATCTGACCTTCAACATCCAGATGATGCGTTGGGTTTTCAGTTCCAATTCCTACTTTGCCGTTTTTCAGTACAGTCATTGCATTGCTTGGAGCAAAATCACCCACACCGTTTCCTATTACAAATAAACGGTCATTTTCACTCCAACCGAATGCATTTTCGGGCACGTATTCAGTATTATATGACCCTAAAACTACTTCATAGCCTGATAGAGCCGAAGTTTCTTTTCCCATTGATAATGAAAATTGACCCAAGGCTTGGGTTCCATATCCCATGCTAAATGAATAATCACCCGATGCTGTAGTGCTGTGACCCGTTGCGGTGGTAGCAATTCCTGTTGAAGACGTATTATTTCCGAAAGCAGTTGCGACGTTCCCCGGTGCTGTAGTCAAAATTCCAAAAGCAGTAGAACCATATCCAGAAGCTTCAGTTCCTGAACCAAAAGCCGTGGCTCCGTGATCGCTTGCAATAGTGTTGTAACCCATAGCAACTGATGACATCCCAATATTGCTCATATCCCAGTGATTTCCCGAAACATAGCCTGCTCTAATTGCCGCTTTATCAGGATACCACATCATGCGTGTACCTGCACCGGAAGTGGGAGGATTCCTGGGCGTTGTCCAATCAATATTCCCCACAAATAGAACATCTCCCGCAGTAGTTTCAGAATCAAAAATATGTAGTAAAGCCGTTGGGGATGATGTGCCAATACCAACTTTACCGCTTCTACTAATAGTACCCGTTGTATTGGCATTGCCGCTCCAAGTCGGGTCTGTTTCATTAAAAGATTCTGCTGTTTTTGAATGCAGTGCATACGGCACAGAACTGAGTTTAATCCTTGGAAGTGGAGTGCCGCTCCCTACGGTGATTTCGAGCCAGTATTCGTCGGCGAAATTAATACTAAAAGGTGTAACGCTTCCAAGAGTGAGATTGACAAGTCCGTCAGCGATTACTACGCTGCTGTGTGTTTCGTTCCAAATAGCGGTGCCGCCCGTAGCGACATCGTATAACTTGACAGTCAGGCTATATGTGCCTGAAAGATTTTTTGAATCAGCATCCTGCAAAATTCCCTGCCAGCTAATGGTTTGGGGAATTTGAGAATATAAAGAGCCAGTAATACAAAAAAGTATTGCTGCAAGGAAAGTACATTGTTTCATACTTAGACTCCCTATTTGAAATTTATTAAAATCAAAGAACGTATAATTGTTTACATATTAATAAATTAGATGTTTTAAAAATAATAAACTTTTGGATATAGACAAGAAATATTTCAATTAAATTATAAAATTATCAGATTTTGTAGATTCATTATTTTACATAGCTTAAACGGCATACCGTGTCTCTACAAAGAATTTATGTTTCGCATCTCCCTCGTGGTGTGTATTATGTTCGTATAGGTAATAGGACGCAGATGTTTGTGAAAGTGTGAACAATGACTAATTTAAAATAAAATGAGGTATCCCCATTGCATAAGAAGTCATTCACTGATGAGTTAAATGCTCCAAAAAGCAAGAATATTTGACCAAGATGCAATTTTTTTGACGATGTTTCGGAAAATGTTACTATTTTGGATTTTTTGAAATATTGCACGGGTAAAATGTATTCGAGATTATATTCATCATCGCTGATTGGTATCAAAGGATTCGTCGTTGAAATTGAGACGCATTTGGACAACCAGCTTCCGGCATTCAACGTTGTAGGGCTTCCCGACTCTTCGGTGAAAGAATCCCGCGAACGAGTGACCGCCGCAATCAAAAATTCGGATTTCATTTTCCCGAATAAGAAAATTACCGTCAATCTCGCTCCGGCAGATGTCCGCAAGGAAGGCAGTGCCTTCGATTTGCCGATTGCTCTCGGGGTGCTGTGCTCCACCGGAATTTTAGAATTTGAGAATCTCAGCGAAATCATTTTCCTTGGTGAATTATCGCTCGAAGGCACTCTGCGACCAATTCATGGGGCTTTATCAATTGCTGTCGAAGCTCGCGAAAGAGGATTCAAACAGATGGTCATCACCGAAGAAAACGCTCCCGAAGCTGCTTTGGTTGAAGGTTTAGAAGTTATAGCCGTTAAGAATTTGAGGCAATGTGTTGATTATCTAAATGGCGAAATCAAAATTGAACCCACAAAAGTAAATGTGGACGAGTTGTTCAGCACTTCAAAATCGGACGAATTCATCAATATGAGCGACGTCAAGGGTCAAGAAGCGGTCAAACGGGCGCTCGAAGTGTCTGCCGCCGGTGGTCATAATATGCTGATGATTGGACCTCCGGGTTCGGGCAAAACGATGCTTGCCAAACGCATTACAACGATTTTGCCGCCGCTCTCGATTGATGAATCACTCGAAACGACGAAAATTCATTCGGTTGCGGGTTTGCTTGCCGACCGTAACGCTTTGATTACGATGCGTCCCTTCCGTTCGCCGCACCATACTATTTCCGATGCGGCTCTTGTTGGCGGGGGCATGAGTAAGATTCGTCCGGGCGAAATTTCATTGGCTCATCATGGCGTTTTGTTCATGGACGAATTGCCTGAATTTGCCAGAAATGTGCTTGAAGTGCTGCGTCAGCCAATCGAAGAGAAAAATATAGTCATTTCGCGAACAAAAATGACAATCGTATATCCGGCGAATTTCATGCTAATTTGCTCGATGAATCCTTGTCCATGCGGCAATTTCGGCGACCCGACAAAAGAATGCACTTGCACTCCGCAGAAAATCAAAAATTATTTGGGCAAGATTTCAGGTCCGCTATTGGACAGAATTGATATTCATGTTGAAGTTCCGGGCGTAAATTATAAAGAATTGTCATCCGAAAGAGTGGGCGAAAGCTCTGCAAACGTTCGTGAACGAGTAATTAAAGCCCGCGATATACAAATTGACAGATTCAAAGGCACGGGAATATTTAAAAATGCAGACATGGGCACTAAGCAACTCCGCAAATTCTGCAATTTGGACTCGGCATCGGCTGAGTTGCTCAAAATGGCAATGTCTCGATTGGGCTTATCGGCACGGGCATACGACCGAATACTGAAAGTAAGCCGTACAATCGCCGATTTGAGCGATAGCGATTCAATTCAGGCTATGCACATCAGCGAAGCAATTCAATATCGTAGCCTCGACCGCGAATACTGGCGTTAGGCGATGTGAAGTTCGCGGTTTAATCTTGGGAACGTATAGACCGGTTCGCCTTCGGAATTAAAATTGAGTTCACCTTTCAGCTCGACTACTAATTTTTCGAGCACTTTTTTCGCATTTTCAATTGTTGCATTATCGGAAATATTCGCATTTCTGAGAATATCGCTTAGCTTGGCTTGTTTGCCATGGTTGCGAACAAATGCCCCAATTAATTTTTTGCGTAAAATATTATATTCGCGTTTTTGATTTTTTGCTTTTGTAATAAATACTCGGACAGCCGGAATAATAAAAAATAATGCCGAAATTACCAATGGAAAATACCCAAGTATCCATGCTACCCACGAATATTCGTTGAGTGAATCAACTACGACCATTTGCTCTTCGTATGCAAATTGAAATCCTTGGTCAGAATTAAATACATTAATTACTACAATTGACATAATTAAATTAAATGTATTCATTGCAGCAATTGCAAAATTTCTCCCTTTTGTATTTCCGGTAACTTCATACGGAGCCTCGACTTCGTCTTCGTAAAATACAATTTTTCCGCCCTCCAAATCCTTGCTGACTTTGTTCATCATTCCGGTAAAATCGCCCACAATCGAGCCTTCGTTGTCAATATATAAATCGCCATTGAATCTCGAAGCATATTCTGCCAAACGGTATTCGGCATCTTCATAATTTACACCGGACAAAGCCACTATATGCCCTGCTGTGATTTTGCCATTATTTTTGCGGATAAATGCGGCAGCTTCTTTGGCATCGTCAAGCGGGTCATATTTTGGATGCTCAGGACCAAATACAAAACTAAATATCGAGAAAATAAAATTTTTCCCTTTATTTTTTTCGGGTTCATATGTGCGATATCTATAGCCATATGGGTCGGTATGATAGCTTAAAGCTCGCGACCACATCATAAGATAAAAGACATCGAAAATTCCTCGGAAAATGCCACCAAGCAAGTCACCAATATTAAATTTGGAGTCGCGGTCGTTATCACCTTTGCTTGCCAAAAGAATTGCAAGTAAAATAATAGCAAATACAACAGTGTAGAGAATCATAATAATGCCGACAGATGCTTTATACACAAATGTGAAGCCTTTCCAAATGACATCGAGCACCGACATGAGGACTTCTTTGAAAGTCTTGGAGCCGCGTTTGTGCAATGGATATTTGAAAAGGAATTGCAATTTGCCGCTTTCGCGGTCCATGGTAACGCGAGACTCGTAAAGTTCAATCAAACGCGATACGGCATCGTTAATTTGGTCAAGCGAAAAACCCGTTTCCGAAGCCGCATCTTCGGGCGAGAGCTTCCCGCGTGCCTTTTTGACAACTCTTTCTAACTCAACAACAACTTTACGGTCTGCATTTTTCGAATCCATTTTTATTCCCTGACTTTTCGCACAAAAACAATAATGACGTTATTTAAGCCCTTGTGATTGTCAGAAAATGAGGAAAAAGGTGGAAAACAAAAAAAAATAAGCCCACAGAATTCTACGGGCTTATTAGTTTCAGTAATATTTTTCGTTTAGAGTTTCGTTTTCATCTCGAAATACATTGTTCTCGGGCGAACCGGACCATAGATGTAATAAGGGTCGCGAGTGACTCCACGGTCTTTGTCGGTCTGGAAACTGTTCATTATGTTGTGCATCCCGATTCCGATTTCGATATATGGAGCAGCACTCACAATATATGATATTTTGCCGTTCAATTCCACAAAAGCCGGTGTTTCGCGTAATCTGTTTAATTCATTGATTGAGCCGTCCGGGGTTATGCCACCTGCAAAATGCGGTACAAACATTGGTCCGGAAATCACGGCTGACATATCAAGAGTCCATGATTTGCCGAAATATTTAGATGCCGAGACGAAGCCGTACAGATTTGGGCTTTTGAGCAATTTGTCCGTCGTATGAATTACATCATCTTCTTCAAACCATGCGTAGGATTTGTCGAATTTACTTTGTTGGTAAGTCATTCCGGCTACAAAGGAGAAATTATTCATCATGCTCGTTTGCAATTCAAAGGTTATTCCCTGCACTTCGGCTACATTTCCGTTGCGGCGCTCAAGAAGCAAATAATTATCCTCTGTCAGCCCAACATATTCGAGCACGAAAACATTATCAAGATGTGTGTAGAATACGTCCGTAGATATTGCAAAGGGTACATCGCCAATCGAAAATGAGTAATCGGCTGAAAAATTCAAGTTCTGCGAAAATTCAGTTTTCAAATCATCAGCCATTCGTACAACTTGTAAATCGCCTGCTAACAAATTGATATGCAAATCTTCATTGAATGCCTGCGGCGCTCTGAATCCTGTGGAATAACTTGTACGCAAAGTAAAAGTGCTCCAAGGTTTGTACAAAAGGCTGGCTCTCGGGCTGACAACGAAATCATCTAAAAAGTTGTGACGGTCTATCCGTGTTCCCAAAACTAGACTTACGCGGTCAGTCATACTGATGTCATCTTGAACATAAAAGCCGTGCTCGCGAGTGATTTGGTCTAAATAAAGATTGTATCCTGTCAACTTGTCGCTCATATTATCATATTTGAATTCATATCCGGCGGTGATGATATGCTCAGCACCTAAGAAATATGGTATAACCTGCGAAAGCTGAACGCCACCTATGAATGTTGAATTGTCGGTAGTACCATATCCGTTCGGGTCTTGATTAGCACCGTAGTAATTATCACGGTTGGTGCTTTGCATTGAAACGTAAGAAGACATTTTGGTATAATTGCCGATGAAATTCTCGTAGCTGATTTGTCCGGCATTGGTTATGTGATTGATAGCTTCGGTCAAATCGGATAAATGATAAGGAAGTTCGAATTTGTTGCCACCGCGACGTTTATCGGAAACAATATGATATTGCACACCGATGCGACTTTGATAATCAGGCTTATAAAAAGCTCGAGCCCCAAAAGTAGTCACCTTCAATTCCGGAATATCGCTTATGCCATCGCCCGTTGCATCCCATGCTTCGCGAGTGCGATTCATCCCAAATAGATAAACTCCCATATTTTGCTTGTCGTTGATGACAGAAGTGTTGAGATTGATTGTATTATCAGATTTTTCATTATTTGTAAATGATTGATTGAATCCGGCTTCGAAGGAATTGAGATAGGGGTCGCGAGTGATAATATTGATTACACCTGCGATTGCACTGCCACCATAAAGAGCCGAGCCTCCACCGCGAACGATTTCGATACGGTCAATCATATTGGAAGGAATTTGCTCCAATCCGTAAACAGCATTAAGAGAGGAAAATACCGGACGACTGTCAATCAAGATTTGCGAATACTGACCACCCAACCCGTTCATTTTCACTTCGCTTGTACCGCAATTCTGGCAATTAGATTCAATTCGCAAACCCGGCTGAAAGCTAAGTCCGTCTCGTAAGCTGACTGATGAAGTTGATTCGAGAATTTTGCTCGACAGCACCGATACTTTCACGGGCACATCTTCATAAATTTTTTCTGAACGAGTTGCCGTAACAACCAAATCGGGTGTTGTGAGATTGGTTTCAATCATCCCTACTTCAATTTCAAGTTCATCACCGTCGGTATGTTCGAAATTGATTTCGTACGAAAAAGGCTCGTAACCGATAGCAGAGACCAAAACTTTGAATTTCCCGTCAGGAATTCCCCTGAGTACAAATTCCCCTTTGCTATTAGCGATAGTTCCTAATGTAGTATTGGCTATTCTTACCGTCGCACTCGGTATTACGCTTCCGTCTCCGTTCTTAGTCCGGACGACTCCTCTTATCGTGTGATTGTGCGCAAATGCTTCATTTGAAAAAACAACAAATAATAATAGTACATAAATGATATATTTCATGATTCATCTTAATTAATAATTAAACAAATTTATTACGGCTTTCCATAAACCGTTATAATTGCCTCTTGAAGTAGAAGCTAACTATGTTTGAATAACATTGCCTTCACGAGGTGAAAGCACTTAGTTGATGCCGAATTTTAATATTGAAATGAAAGTGGTGGAGCCCGAAGAGATTTGAATGAAACAAGGAAATTATCAATTATAGGGGATTGATACGTTTTCAAATTCCGAACAATACTGCCTTTGATTGCCAAAGCAATCATAATGAATGCTAAAGTCGCAAGAAGTAGATTTGTCAGCATTTGCAACATTAGAAAATCCAAATCACTATGTGCGTGACTTTTGACCGGTATAGGATTAGAGCTATCAGAATGTGGGTGGGCATGCCAAAGCATGAATCCGGTCTCGGTTATATGATAGTGACCGTTTGTAGCAGTATTATAAGCAATAAATAACACTGCAATCATAATGATTACACCCGTTGCTCTTTTTATCTTATCCCACAAAACTTTCATCTATTCCTATAACTTTATCACTATTAGATACGTATATTATACGTAAAGGTTTCGCTTAAATTTTAGTCATAACTAAATGGAGTTAGTAAATGGTATCTGAAAGACTTTATTTAAACAATTTGTTTGAGACGGCGGATTTCCTTATTTTTGAGCATAAATCATTTGTTGTAAGGTGTTTATGAGTGAAAAGTTATATAGTAAGGAAGAAGTGGACAGGATTTTGAGGCGTGCTATTGATGCTTCACCGTCTTACAGCGGTTCTGTAACAGAAGCTGAACTCTTACGCATCGCAAACGAACTAAATATTGACCCATCGCAGGTGCGGAAAGCAATGAACGAAGATATAGCTGTAAACGAATTTGAAAGTGCTAAATCTGTTTGGCTCAAACGAAAACGCTCATCTTTCTACGAGCATCTCACCGCTTATGTCATTGTCAATTCTTTTTTAGTCGGGATTGATTACATGACTCCGGGGATTTCCTGGTCAATTTTCCCAATTCTGGGCTGGGGTATTGGCTTGGCTTTTGACTTCGTAGATAGCTTTTTCCCGAGTGAAGAAAAAGTCGAAAAGGGCGCTCGCAAGCTGATGAACAGCAAAAAGTGGAAAAATATTCTCGACAGTATAATTGATGCATTCAATAGATGATTCAAAATTATGAAATTTACATACAAAGTAAAATTTGAAAATAGTAGCCGATAAAAAGAGCCTTTTAGAACTGACACTGCCTGACGGTGGCTCTTTTGCATGCACCAATATTGACGACGCCTATCAGTTTTGTCAAAAAATCGCTAAAGCACATTACGAAAATTTTCCTGTCGGCTCAATTTTGATTCCTCGCCACACACGCAAATACTTTTATTCGGTTTATGCATTTGCCCGAATAGCTGACGATATAGCCGATGAACTTGCTTTTTCGGATACAGAGCAACGCGTATTTGCGTTGCAATCATTCTTGGGCATATTGGACTCGACTGACGAATCCACATTGACAAATCCGATTGCAATGGCTGTTCGCGATACAATGAAAATCAAAGTTATTCCGATTGAGCCATTTGAAAAGCTTATAAAAGCATTTATTTCAGATATCCGATTTGTTCAACCGGCAACATTTCACGAATCTTTAAGCTATTGCTCCAATTCAGCAAATCCAATCGGCGAGCTTGTGCTACGACTTTTTGGAGAATACAACCCCCAAACAAAATTATTCTCAGAGGCTATTTGCACGGGATTGCAGTTGGTTAATTTCTGGCAAGACATTTCTGTAGATGTCCCGAATGGAAGAATATACATACCTAAAGATATTTGCAATAAGCATTCATTAGACTTTTCAGATTTTCCAAACAACATAGACGATAAAAATTTTGAAAAAAGTTTGGCAGAAATTTATAATTTTACAAATAATTTTTTTTCATTTGGAAAAAATTTAATAAATTGTTTAATTTCAAAACGATTAAAGTTAGAAATTGCAATAACTTTTGAAAGTGGGTTGAAAATGTTAGAAAAGTTGAGAAAATTAGAGATAAATGTCATACATAAACGTGTTACATTAAATAAGGGAGATTTCCCGACGATATTATTTAGAGCAATTAGGAATCATTTTTGAAATAGAGATGGAAACGATAGACCAAATACAACTTGCAAATTACGAAAATGTAGAGCCACCCAAGCTGGAGCGCTCCAACTTTTTGTATTCCTTCAAGCTGTTGCCAAAAGAAGAACGTAATGCTATCACTTCCGTGTATGCTTTTTGTAGCTATATTGACGATATAGTTGACGGCTCGCCAAACATAAACAAGAAATCTATCCTTAAAAAACTTGACAGATTGGCTTGGTGGGAAGATGAAATCGAAAAGATGTACACTACAAAGACATTATCACCAATTCTATTTCCATTCCAAGCGGCGATAAACCGTTTTGATATACCAAAGCAATACTTTTTGACTTTGATTGATGGTGTCCGGACAGATTTAATTCGCAATCGGTACCAAACTTTCGACGAGCTAAAACATTACTGCTATAGCGTTGCAGGAATTGTAGGGTTGATTAGTATTGAGATTTTTGGGCACCGATACGAAGAAACCAAAAATTACGCAGTTAATCTCGGCTACGCCTTGCAAATGACAAATATACTCCGTGATGTCAAACATGACAAGGACAGAGGCTATATATATTTGCCCCAAGAAGACCTTGACAGATTCGGCATAACCGAAAGCGATATTTTCGAGGAAAGATACAATGATAATTTTATCGAGATGATGCGTTTCCAAACAGGCAGAGCTCGGGAATATTTTCACAAAGCTCGTACTTTCTTGCGTCCTGACGAAAAACCGACTATAATCGCCGCAGAAATCATGGATTCGATATATTATCGCTTACTCGAGAAAATAGAGCTTTCCGAGTATGATGTCTTCAGACGTCGCATCAGAGTATCGGCTTTGCATAAGTTGATGATTACTATGAAGCATTGGCTTTCGGTGAAAATGTTTATAAACCGAACCAATAAATGATTTAGAATTACAAAGTTTTGTGATAAATTCTTACTTTTGTAAACAGTTTGAAAATTTATTGATATAACGGACAAAAAATGCAGATAGAGTTTACAGCAGAAGAACTTCAAGAAGTTCAGCAACACATATCTAAATATCCCGAAAAGAAAGCGGCGATAATGCCGGTACTATGGATGGCTCAGAAGAAATGGGGATGGCTTTCGCAAGATGTAATGCGTTATGTTGGCGAATTGCTCGATTTACCTGCCTCACACGTTGAGGGCGTTGCGACATTCTATACAATGTATTTCAAAAAACCCATGGGCAGATATCACATTCAAGTCTGCACAAACGTATCTTGCATGTTGCTCAAAGGGAAAGAACTTTACGATTATACTTCGAACAAACTTGGCATCAAGCATAACGAACGTACTGAAGACGGTATGTTCTCGCTTGAAGAAGTCGAATGTATGGGTGCATGTGGCGGAGCGCCCATGATTGCTGTTAACGAAGACTTTTACGAATACATGAACAATGAAAAAGTCGATGAAGTTTTAAATAACTTGAAATAAAATTCGAGTTTTCTGAAAATAAATTCAGAATTCTTGTGACTTTTTGACTTTTTATGTGTTTATATATATGATATGCAAATTTTTTTGAAAAGATGACGATAAGTAATAAAAATAGTGTTGTTTTCTCGAGAGTTTTCCTTTTAATTGTAGGAATACTCTATTTTGTTAATTATATCTATGCAAATGTTTTGCCCGATATGCTCTCGCTCCGCCCGAATGACGTTTTGGACGGTTTGCAGATTTGGAAACTGCTGACTTTCCCATTTACCCCAGGAACAGTCGAAGCGATGTTGCTTTTTGCAATAACTTTCTATTTCATTTCCCCAAAACTTGAAGAAATAGTTGACCAATTCCGCTATCCATCTTGGCTGTTTTTACTTTCCATACTGCATGGATGCGCAATGACACTTATATTCTGGAAAACGGATGTTGTAATTGCCGGAATGGAAGGAGTTTCATTTTTCATCCTTACACTGTACTTATTTATGAAGCCCAAGTCAATGGTAGAATTTTTGAAATTTCCACCACTCTCGACTGTTTTATTCACAGCAGGGCTGATTTTCCTTTGGTTCGGACTCAAGATAGTCAACGTCACCGGGGGAATTAACACACAATTTATACCGCAATTTTCATCAGCGCTCTTTGGGATTACACTCGGTGCTTTGATTTATTTGCAAATCAGATTAGCGAGCAATCACAGAAATCGCAACCGATTAGATAGATACGATAGTGACTTGAAAGTCCCAAGACCCGAAGAACTATCGGTAGCACTAATTTCCAATGCAAAATTGAAAAAGCAATACAGAACATTGGAAGATGAATTAGAAACTGAAATGTATTCTTTGCTTTCGGACGACCCTGCTGAAAACGAAGAAAAACTTAACGATATACTCGATAAAATCGCCTCTAATGGCAAAGATTCTTTATCGCCTTATGAAAACAGATTCTTGGAAGAATACTCCAAGCAATTATGATTTCGACAAAAAACATTCCATATATTATAAATAAAAAGGTGAATCATGGCTGAAAGGACAGATTTTCTAAATCCTGATATGTTGGTAGAACATATTGATATAACAAAAATTAACACTATCCCATTAGTAGAAGCAATGGGCAAAATGGCATTTCAATCACGTAATTTGCATCGTGCAGCAACAATATTCGATATGGCTGTATCCGACGTTAATTGCTGCAACTATCTTACATTAGCCGGCTCCTTAGTTAGTGCAGGCCTTAAGAAAGTTGTCGTTGATTTGCTCGAGAACAACATGGTGGACGCAATAGTTTCCACCGGAGCAAATATCGTTGACCAAGACTTTTTGGAAGCACTTGGATTCAAGCACTACCAAGGCACTCCATTTGTGGACGATAACGACTTGAGAGATTTGATGATAGACCGCATTTACGACACTTATATTGACGAAGAGGACTTACGCGTTTGCGATATGACTATTGCCGAAATCGCCAATAATTTGCCACCTCGCCCATACAGTTCGCGCGAATTTATCGTAGAAATGGGCAAATGGCTTGTTGCAAATAACAAAGGTCAAGGCTCAATCATCCGCACAGCTTACGAAAAAGGCGTTCCCATTTTCTGTCCGGCATTTTCGGATTGTTCAGCCGGATTCGGATTAGTGCATCATCAATATTTTCGCGGGAATGAAGTGGTTTCGATTGACTCGGCTAAAGATTTCCTCGAATTGACCAAAACCAAAATCGAAGTCAAAACCAGCAGTTTGTTCATGCTCGGTGGCGGCGTACCTAAGAATTTTATTCAAGACGTTGTAGTCGCAGCCGAGGTATTGGGATTTGATGCGGAAATGCACAAATATGCAGTCCAAATCACGGTAGCTGACGAACGCGACGGCGGACTTTCGGGCTCAACTTTGAAAGAAGCAAGCTCATGGGGCAAAGTCGAAACAACCTACGAGCAAATGGTATTCTCAGAAGCAACAATCGCAGTACCACTAATTGCAAGTTACGTTTACCACAAAGGCAATTGGCGCTCACGCACCGAACGTCGCTTCAACGACATGTTGGATAAATAAGAGCTTAAAATAATGAAATTAAAACAAAGCCCATGAATTTATTCGTGGGTTTTGTATTTGTTTGAACTGTGATTTGTGGTCTGAACTATGATTTTTATGTTTAAAATGATTTATGTGATTTCCGTCAGGTGTAACACCTAACGGGACACAAAATCACATAAATCATAGTTAAGACAATGTCAAACTGGATTCTTCGCTTCGCTCAGAATGACCATCTCCAATTTTTATTTATATTTGAAAATATCTTGAGATAAATTATGATTTTATGTGTCATAAGATATATAGGGATTGTTTTTTTGAATTATTGGTGAATGCAAATGAGAATTTTTATACTATTTTTTATACTAATATTTGTACAAATGCGGCTTTCCGCCCAGGAAGACTATCCCGAGTGGGAAAAGTTGGATTATTTGGGTTTTTATGGTTCTCAATTTTCCAAAATTGCAGTCAATGATAGAAATGAACTTTTTGTATCTCTACCTACAGGTGTATTCAAATCAACTGACCAAGGTGAAAACTGGGCGAGACTTAATATGCCTGATTCGATAATATATTCTGAAACTAGTATGCTATTAAGAAATAATGTAATTTCCCTTTATGGTTATATATTTGACTACAATCGTAATTTCTTTACCAATGACTGGGATAATTATTTGATAATTTCATACGATTATGGGGAAACTTGGAAAGTTTATCATAACCATAAATATTTTGCTGATTTTGAAAAAGGTGTTCGTCCTGAAGCAATAGACCAATTTGGTCGTATTTGGGGAATAGGCTTTGGCGAAACTCTTGATGAAAAAGGAAAATTAGTTAATTTATACGTTTTAAACATTTTTGATTTTGAATCAAAGACCAACATAAATTTAATTGAGGTTAAATCTCCGATGTGGTTTAGGAAAATAATCATTGAAGATTCAACAGTATTTGCTATAAGCGAAGAACAAAAAATGAAGGCAATATGTATCTTTCGTTCTACTAATCTTGGACAAACATGGGACACATTACATTCTGATTCTGAAGGAAATATTTATTTTGAATTAGGAAAAAGCTCGAACCCACCTTCTACGGTAGTATATTCACAGAGAAAACTGTATATAACACTGAACCGTGGCTATATGGTCATAGATATTGATAATAAGACATATGAACTAACAGAGATAAGTGATCATTTTATACAACCATATCGTTTATTCAAGCGAAACAACGCCGAGTTTTACGCATTTACAAGAAGTAATGAAAGTAATAACGTAAATTTACGTCGTTCCCGAGATACAATGAAAACATGGGAGGACATTGACTATAATTTACAATACACCGGATGTAATGACTTAGCAATAGATAGTACAAACAATGTTTACCGTCTTGATAATGTAGTCTTCAGATTGAAAGATGGAGAAACAAATTGGACATCGTACTGGTCAGGTCTCCTAAATGCATCGGGTGGATATTTTCAGGTCAACTCCAAATCAGAGATTTTGAGAGGGAATTTATATTATAAAGATGGTAAATGGATAAATCTAGAAAATATTTGGACAGAATGTAGAGTACAATATCCGCAAAATGATTTGAAGATATTCCCTAATGACAGAATTGTACAACGGCGAAATACTTGTGGTATAGTTCATACTGAATATCCTTTTGATAAATTCGACAAGTTCATTGCTTTTGACTCTATTATAGTTTTTCATATTTATAATTGGATAGAGAAGAATCAGAATAGACATTTAGTACATGGATTAGTTGAGTTAGATAATAATCAACGTAATTTTTATTATTTGGAATCAAAGGATAATTTTGAGACATGGGAAATATTAGAAGATGCCTATTTGCCCCATAATGGAAGCACTTCAGATGGTTGTTTTAGATTTAACAAATATGATGAATTCTTATATATCGGAGATTCAGCCAAGGTTCATTTATCAACCGACAAAGGAAAAAGTTGGAAATTAGTTCACGATGAATCATTGAACCCTTACTTTGAAAACAAAGAAAATAGCTCATATATTTACACAACATATAACTCAACTACTGGAACAGGATTTGCATTATATGACGGTTATGGTTTAATGCTATTAACAAGAGACCATGGAAGAACCTGGACAACACATACAAACAATCCACCGTTTGACCCAATTTACGATTTCATATCATCAACTTTTAAATATTCAACTTCAACTCGTTATAGTGAAATTATAACAGATTTATCAACCGGATATTTCTATGCCCCTACTTGGGGAGGCATATACCGCTCAACAGATTCTCTGAGGTCATTTCACAATATGAGTAAGGGTTTACTTGAACCATCTGTAATCACTGAATTGCAACTCGGTAATGACGGCAAACTATACGCAATGAACTATATGGGCTTATGGCGAACAAAAGATAAAGTTGTAAGTTCAGTTGAAAACACAGACGAACCGATACTGTCCCGAGGAAATGGCTTATTTATCTATCCCAATCCGGCAAGCGAATATATAGAAATCAATAATGAAAATAAGGCGTTGCAACCCATTGTTAATAATGAGGAAATCAAAATTTTCAATACACTTGGGGAATGTGTGATTGAATTAACAGATGTCCAACATCTTGGAGATGTTGGACATCTACAACGGATTGATGTTTCGCATCTGCCTCGCGGTGTGTATTATCTGCGTATCGGCAGCCGGACGCAAATGTTTGTGAAAGTGTGAACAAGACTCTATACGACAAAAAACATAGCCCATAGTCGAAACCGTGGGCTTTTTTTATTGATAGTTCGGCAACAAAAAACTATTTAATTACAAATTTTTGGCGACGTTGTCCCAATTTATCAACTCGAAGAAGTGTTCGATGTACTTGGGGCGCGCATTGCGATAGTCAATGTAGTAGGCATGTTCCCATACATCAAGACCTAATAACGCTGTCTTGCCATCTACTAATGGGTTGCCGGCATTGCTATAAGTTGCCAAAGCCAATTTCCCGTCCGATTCCTTGACAAGCCATGCCCATCCTGAGCCAAATAAAGTAGTTGCAGCTTTGGAGAATTGCTCTTTGAACGAATCGAATGAGCCGAAACTTGCTTCAAGAGCAGTCAATACTTTTCCTGATGGAGTTCCGCCACCATTTGGTGACATGCAATCCCAGAAAAATTCGTGGTTCCAAATTTGTGCTGAATTATTGAACAATCCGCCTTGAGATTTGCGAATAATGTCTTCGAGCGACATATTTTCAAATTCTGTTCCTGCAATCAAATTATTTGTGTTATTGACGTAAGCCAAAACGTGCTTACCATGGTGGAATTCCATTGTTTCTTCTGAAATGTGTGGTGCTAATGCGTCTTTTGCATAGGGTAAATCTTTTAAAACGAATGCCATTTTAGTACTCCTTGAGAAAATATAATTATACGATAATAATTATGAGAAACGATTTAATTAGCCTGAAATTGTTTTTTTGACATGCCTCAAAATCATTTTGCTCTATGTTCGACTACAAATTTTTACAATCGGTGAAATGAAATGTCGGTAATAATTCAAATATTCGGTACTAAAAAATGTCGCGAAACACAAAAAGCGATTCGCTACTTCAAAGAGCGGAATATTGCTATTCAATTTATCAATCTCGAAGAGATTAGAACCTTGTTGACATTAGTTACCATAGATTATTGCAAACAACCGTGAATAACCGTATTAACAGCTATTAATAAAGTTTGTTTGTAAACTAATGTTTAGCTGATTATTGATAATATTCATAAAAAAAGTTGGAAATGTGTTGGAATGTTTGGTATAAGTTTGTACTTTTGTATCGTGTTGTTTAACGAAAAAAAGTATGAATATGAATATGAATATCAATTTCTATCTCGACAGCAAATTGAATCGTAAAAATGAGAAAAGGGTTATTTGCTACCTCCGAGGTGTTGTACCTCAAAAAACGATATATTTGAATACAAATCTTCTGATTGAGCCAAAGTATTGGAATGATAAGAAACAATCAATTCGAGCCGGACATTCAAACTCTACTGAATCAAATAAGTATTTAACGCTGTTTAAAGATAGGGTAATCACTCTCGTTACGAAATATCAAAGTGATAACGATACAATCCATCCTGTATCGTTAAAAAATTACATCTTGGAAATGATGTTTAAGAATAGCGAATCCAAAAAACCATCCGTGATTGAAGTCTTTGAGCTATACTTGATAGCTAAAAAAAATGAGGTGAAGTCAGGGACACTCGTATCATACCAAACTTTTATGAATCAATTAGCAAATTTCGAGAAAATGTATGAAAGCAGACTCACGTTTGAAATTATTGACCTAAATTTCTTTGACAAATTCTGTGATTATAGTCTTAACCTCGTTAACTTGACAAATAATACGTTTCACAAGCGGATAATACAGCTTAAATCATTTCTCAATTGGGCAACTGAAAGGGGTTATAACAAGAAATTAGAGTATAAGAAGTTCAAGACAAAGACAATCGAGGACTCTCCGATTGTGCTAACACGTGATGAATTAATCACATTGTATGATATAGACCTGAAAAGTAACACCAAGTTGGACAATGTCCGTGACATATTCTGTTTTGCTTGCTTCACCGGACAAAGATTCTCAGATATTTTCAAGATTAGGAGAGAGGATATAAACGGAAACTACTGGCAGTTGCGAACTCAAAAAACGAATGACATCATAAAACTTCCCTTGAATGAATTTGCATTAGCAATCCTTGAAAAGCACAAAAACGAGCCTAAGCCTTTGCCGGTCATAACTAACCAGAAGAGTAATAAATTTGTTAAAGAACTATTCCAATTTGCAGGTTTGGACAGGAAATGCCGCATAACTACAATCAAAGGCGGGCAAAGGGATGATGAGTATTTGCCACTTTATGAATTAGTCACGACTCACACTGCTCGGAGAACATTCATAACTATTTCTCTTGAAAAAGGAATGGTACATGAAGCGATTATGGCGATGTCCGGGCATAAAGATTACAAAACTTTTAAAAAGTACGTCAACATTACAGAAAAAGTAGTAGCATTTGAAATGGGCAGGACTTGGGATAAGATATAAATCACGATTTCGCTTAAAAGTTTAATAATTTCTATGCCTTGTTAGCTTCTTTGGACTAAAACTTACCAAAAGTTTGAAAACCGAAGTGCTTTTTTGACAACTTTGAACTAAAATCTTACCAAAAGTGAAAAAAAGATAGACTTTTTCAGATAATTTGTACAAACCGTACTAAAAGTCTAAAAAAATCTGTGTCTTTTTTGTTATTTTGTACCAAAACGTACTAAAAGTCTGAAAATATCTCAAGATTTTGAACCAATTTTAGTATTTATCTGAAAATTGCTTTTTTTTCGCATAAAATGTCTGAAATTTATAACTAAAAATCTAATATTGTCTGAAAATTGTAACTAAATATCTAAAAATGTCTGAAATGAGACATGCTGTTAGACTAAAAATGCTGAATACCACTGTGTTTACAGTGATATTCAGCATATTCTCAAGTCTTACTAAAAAGCTAAAGCTATTTTGCGGATATTTTAACTATCTTATAATCGATATTTGCTTCCTTACAACCGAATTACCTGCGTCACTATCCAATATCAACGCATTGATATAGTACACACCTGGCATCTTGTCAGAAAAGTCAATTAGATACTGTTTATTAACTAACCAATCGTGTTTGAATATCTCTTCACCTATTAGATTTGTTACAATTATCTGGACAGGGAAATTCCTTGATTCATCGTTTGAATTATATCGAATCATCAGATTTACTTTATCTCCACTTGGATTAGGATATGCCAAAATATTATACTCATATTCCGGTAATCCCAAGTCAACCGTTTGTTCTTCAATAAAAGCGTTTCTTTCAAAGTCCTTATCATTAATTCTGTCGAAATTCGTTTCAAAATCAATTTCATTAGAAATCATAACTTCTGGCATAAACCAAGTGTGATTGTTTTTGCGTATATACCTAATTCTATACTGTTCCTTTCCACCATTGATTAGATTGACTTTGTTGAATGTCCTTTCCTTATTCCGAATGTGGGACACCGGCATTGCGAAAGTTTCACGATCAGACTTCCTTTCAATTTCAACATCAAACAAATCCGACTTGTAATCAGAAACAAAGAATGACAATTGACTAAAATCATGTAGTCTGAACCATGAAGTCACTGCGGTATCAAGGAATTTCACACCCTTTTCATCATGTATTTGTGAGTATAATTTGGGTATTTTTGCAAACTGACTGGAGCTATAATCAACAATATGAAATTGAGACATTTGTGATTCTTCGCCTGATTCACTATCAAATATTCTTAATATAGGATAGATTTTCTTTTGCTCAGTAAACCCTTTAGGTAAGAAAAATTGATAACTTGTGTTGATTTTTTGCCCAGCACTTTCAAAAACTCTTTGGTTTATCGCCCAATCTTCTTCACGATTTACTACAGGCAATCTTGCAAGATGAGGGTAAATTCCCAATCCTAGTTCTGTTAACATAGGCTCAATATCAACAAAAGTTGTATCAGGCTGTATTCCAGGCCACAATCCGTTTTTCTGGAAAATTCTCCAAAAATCATGATCAATTTGATATATCTTAGAATTATAATCAGGTTTAGTAAGCGTTGTGTCATATGAGACAAAATTTACTACAATCGCACTATCTGAAAAATTAAACGGATATAAAGAATCACCTCTAAAAAAAGAACCTTGACTTAAATTCGGATGACCCAAACTTACGGAAGGTTCAAATATTTTCAACGGATAAAGACAATTCCAATTACTCGCGTTACCTAAATCCAACATCTTTAAGAAAATGTCATTTCTACTGCCCAAATGTCGTTTCCCTTCCCAATATATCCTATCTCCAATACCAAATATTTCTATATCTAAATGTTCATCTAATTTTCCTTCTATTGTCCTATATAATATTGGATTTTTGAAAAGTGAAAATGGTTCAGATGGGTGTAACCAAGCCATGCCATTCGACATTTGGGCATCATGAAAATATATCTCTCCTGTCGAGAAACTATCCGGAACATGTTTATAAATATTATTATTTGAGTCAAGATTCAGCATTGAATAATAAATACGACTTTGTAGCCAACCCCATCCACCTGGTGACGATTCCTCATGCCAAGCTACTGCAGCATGTTTATCATAAATCTGAATACCAGAATAAGTATTTAAAGATGGCCCACCTGCTTTCCAACTAATATTCGTATTAAATTTTAAATCTAATTTATTTGTTACAAAACCTCTATCATGAGGTTCTTTAAAACCTGTTGTTATGCCCTTGATACTATCATTCCAAGCATAAAAATTCCCGGTTAAAGAGGCATTAATACTACACAAACCCCAACGGTCAATTTCAGAGCCATCATTGTTGCCGGCATAAGCATAGCCAATTGGTGATAGTAATTGTGGTGTCGGGTTGCTGTTTATATCAAAAACCTTCTCCACTATAAATACTCGTGGCGTATCTGTATATGATGGTTGGCTACATGAAAACAAAGCATAGATGTTTGCACGATTATTTGCTTCATCCCAACGTGCAACTATTGATGGATATTTACATTCACATCCATTACCTACTGTAACTAACATTGAATCAGTCTCTAATCCCGGCAAATGTAAATTCCGATAAAGTACCAAACTATGAGCAAGCTGATACTCCTGTCCCCATTGAATCCCTTTAGAACCTAAATCATGAGTGTATGGATTCAAACTTCGGCGATAGTAAACATTGTATTTTTCAGTTATAGGGTCTTTTCTGTGATAAACCATATGATAAAAAACTGTGTCGTCTTTGCCGGTAAAATCCTGATTCCCTGATTGGTTCTTAGGATATGCAATCAACTTTGTTTGATTGGAGTTAGCAAGCTCTCCAATGACTGGTGCACTACCAACTATTTCAACTTTAAACATCTTCCCTTCACCCGGTAAATAGTTTAAAGTCAGAGTTTCATTCGATTTAATCGTAACATTAACATAGTTATTATACCTCTCTTGTTTCCACCAGGGCCACTCCCAATAACCGGTACTGTCATTTTCAGTTCTTAATTCGCTGACTCTCAATATTGCGACATCGTCCGGATTGTCACTAAATTTATAATTAAAATTTATTGATATTTCACGGCAGCCAAGACGTTTCCAATAATATTCCTGCCATACAGATGCTGAATAGTTATCTCCGTTGGGTCGCATTGGATTTACACCGCCATTATCACAAAGGTCATCGAATTCGGAAGAAGATAAAAACAACATGTGTTTATCGGATGTATCCTCAGTAAAATAGACCAATGGGTCTGTACGGCGGTTTTGGATACCGAAATAAAAAACATTATTTATACCATTGCTATCAGATGCAAGTCTATGTAATGTCAAATCTACAAAAGACGAGTCCCACGCTTCGTATTCAGATTCTCCGGTTACTTCGTCTATTCTACTAAGAGGGCAAGTTTTTATTCCTATATCAGAAACAAGAGTATTGTGTAGTGTCTCTGTTGGAATAATCAAACGATTATCTAATTTGAAGTATTTATCGAGAATATTACTTTCAAATCTACTCGTATCATGGCTTCTCCAAATTCTGGCACCTTTTGAATAAGCTGCAACGAGACGTAAATTCATCAGAACTTCCTCATTATTACGAATCCATGAGTGTATTTTCCACATTTCGATTTTGGGGGATTTTCTGCCACAATATAATCTATTTACAGGTACTCCCCAATTTTCTGCCGTTGAATCTCGAATAATAAAATTGTGAGTTAAGGTTGATGTATCCTGTTCAGGGATAAAATCAACCCCAAAAATATGGTCGTTTCCAAAAATCATTTCATCGAAAGTAGCCGTATTATATCTCGAATTCTGGGTTGAGTCATAATGATTTAAAAAACCAAGATTTCTGTCTACATAATCCGTGTTTAATTCCATTAAATCATTCCAGGCATCGTAGAACAATCCTTTTGCTCCCATAATAAGTCTTGACCAAAGAGACCATCTTACTTCCTCACCTGTCTGAGATCTTGAATTATGTAATTCAAATTTAGGCATTATTGATGTACCATAATTAATCACATTAAAATTAGCAGTTGGATAACTATTACCCCACCATGGGTTTTCACTATAAATCAGATTAGGAAACTTATGGAATGAATTATAATTACTAAGCTCCATAAATCCTTGTAAACCGCTATAAGAATTTGAACCACAAATATATAAATAAAATTCATTTCCTATTAAATTATGTCCATCCATAGTTATTTGAACATTTTCTAATGTATCACTACGTAACCAATTCCAATAGTCTTTATTATGATAACCCGGGTTATGGTAAAGTTCATAGTGAGAACGTAAAGTATCTCTCGGATATTCTACTTCAGAAAATTCGGAAGCTCTATGTTCTACTTTCCAATCATACCCTTGATAACCTCTTTTTGGAAAATTTAATCTATGACCTGTAGTAATTTCTGCATTTTTATTTATAAACGGAGCCGGATTATCTGCTTTTAAACTCATACTTCCTGTCCACATGTGCATCGGCTGAATAAGATGCATAAAATGGTCTGTATGGTCACCACCGGCTCCTTCGCTTACAGTACAGTAATTCAATAATTTGGCTTTGTAGCGTTGTTCCATGTAATAATGCTCTGGGAATTCATCTCGACCATAAAAACCGAATATTTCATAATTATGACTTTGAATAGAATCAATATGAGCCTGATAAAATGCTTGAATCAAGCTATCACTTTTCCCTGTTACAAAGTCATAACCAGCCGGAGTTGCTATACGGCAATAATTGATTCCTATGTCTCTATTTCCGTGATATTTCACTTCTATGTCAATGTTCTGGATATTAGGAGCGTCTTTTTTAGCTTTTAATAACGGGTTTATTTCATGATCACAAATAAATTCAGCATTTATCGTAATATCCTGTCTTCCGGTGTTTGCAAAGAAAGTGTTATCGGGTAACATTCTATTTGTAATATATATTGTATTGCCAATAACAGGCAAATCTGTCATTTTTAATGCAAAGCCTCTGTCTTCTACATATTTCAATCTTATTGTATCATTTAAAGACGTTTTTGGAGGGTAGCTGAAATCAATTAATCCATCTACAAATGTAGTATCATTTACTTTACTAACGTAAGGTAATTTAATTGACAAGACTACATCGTCGTCGTTAGCTGATTCCTCTATATTCAAACGACGCAAATTGATTGAAAATATCCATCTTGTGCCACCTGTTGTATGGTCGTAGTTTAGCAATCCCGGGTTACCAAAGACATAGAATTTATCGTTAATCCACGTTTTCCCAAGAACTACTGAATCAATGTAATCAGTCGAGTCAGTATATAATTTGTAAATTGTACTGCTCGGGTTATTGATTACTTGAGCCGAATCTCGAATATAGCTAAAGCCGAAAACAGAACGCCTGTTATCAGCGGCTTGATAAATAAATTCTCCTTGCCGGTTTTCAGGTATGAACAAAGTTGGACTATATTGAAAGCCACGACATTCGTGTTGGTCACCTGACCATATATATTTCATCATATAACCTGAATCAGCTATATTCGGGAACGAACTCACTCGGTCTGAATTTGAACTCCAATCATTTCTTGGTCTTTTGCCATGATTCATATTGAATTTCAATGCTTGCAACATTCGAGAATGTCCTTCCCATTGCGTACTGATTATAAAATTATTTTGTTGAAAATGTTCTTTATTCAATGCTTGGTTTGTGTAGTTCTGACCATTTGCAATGTATGAAAAATGTAAGGGACTTGGTTCGCTGTCTTGTGCAGACAAATTAATTGCAACTAAAAGTAACGCTGATAAAATTAATAATGTTTTCATCTCATTTCTCCACAATAATTTTAACAGATTCGTTAAATTCTTTTGAAGAAATCTTACAAAAGTAAACACCTGCGGGAATTGCTTTCGTGTCCCAATCAAAATTGTGTTGTCCGGATTCGAGAAAACCGGTGTGCAGTTTGCGTATCATTCTTGAGTTAACATTGCTGATTTCAACGTTTGTCAACCCCGATTTAGGTAAATTGAAACTTACTTTTATAGAATTGTTTGTAGGATTAGGCGATGCCGTAAGGCTTTGTTTGAAGGGTTCATAAATGCTTGTCGTGTTTATCGGTTTGAGTAAAACAATATCATTAGACCTCGCACAACATATTTTATTCATTATTAGGTTATAATCAATTGTTCTTGGAAGTATACTTTCGTAATTAAATACTTCTTTATAATTTTGTAATTCCCACCCCTGTAAATCATTGAAAATTTTACTAACACCATTCCCAGAAAATATATGTTCATTATCAGTAAAAATCACGGATTCTGCTTGATACCAATGCGTCTCAATATCAGTAATAAGTTTTCTTTCAGCAACATCCCAAACTTTCACTTGATAGCCCCAACTACAAGTAGCCATCATAGTTCCATCAGGTGAAAAAGCACAGTAATTAACACCATACTCATGTCCCCAAAAAGAACCAAATGTATCCCAAGTGCCTGAGTTGAGTAAAACAGTTCCTGTTTCGTCATTGTGGTCTGGTTCCCCTACAAGCTTTGCCAAGAATCTATCGTCATCTGAGAATTTGATCTTTATAAGTGAATAAGATGGTTCAATCACTTTGACTTTCTCATAAGTGTTTACATCCCAAATATGTATTTCTCCACCAACCGGGTAAGTCGTTTCCGGCTGTAAACTATAAGCAACTAAAGCAGCAATGTAATTCTCCGAAACAGTTATAGAATGATACCATTTAGCTCTCCATTCCTCATATCCTGCATCTAAGGTATGAAGTAATGCTCCCGTTTGTGTATCCCACACGAAAAGTGTATTGCCGGAATCAGCAACGAATAACCTTCTGCCGTCTCTTGATATATCAAGCATCTCAACTTGTACATCTCGCTTTACCACCAGTCCCTCATATTCCATAACAATATCGCCTGTCTCCGTCAATAGTTTCATTGGTTTAAAGCCAGTTGCAGCCACATAAATAAATTCACCGTCAGGGCTGAATGTCACCGCACGTACAATTCCCCCAATGTGCTTTTTCCACACTAATGGGTCGGGTTCAGGCTCTTGAGCCAACAATCTAATTGTTACAAAAAGTATAACTGATAAAATTATTAATGTTCTCATTTCATTTCTCCACAATAATTTTAACTGATTCGTTAAATTCTTTTGAAGAAATTTTGCAAAAGTACACACCTGCGGGAATTGCTTTTGTGTTCCAATCAAAAGTATGCTGACCGGATTCGAGAAAGCCCGTATGAAGTTTGCTAATAGTTCTTGAGTTAACATCGCTGATTTCAACGTTTGTCAGCCCTGATTTGGGCAAAGTGAAACTAATTCTTATTGAGTTGTTTGCTGGATTTGGTGAAGTTGTGATACTTTGTTTGAATGGTTCATTAACACTTGTAGTATTTATCGGTTTGAGTAATATAATATCTGTGAATCGGGAACCACAAATTTTATCAATTACCGAGTTATAATCAATTGATGTTGGACGTATAACTTCGTACTGAAAGACTTCCTTATTATTCAATAATTGCCATCCTTGTATATTATGAATATTTGTACTTACTCCATTTCCTGAATAAACATGTTCATTATCAGTAAATAAAACTGATTCAACATCTCCCCATTTAGTTTTAATATCTGTAATAAGTCTTCTTTCGGCAATATCCCAAACTTTCACTTGATAGCCCCAACTACAAGTAGCCATCATAGTTCCATCGGGAGAGAAAGCAACGTATTTTGTTGCATAACCTTCATGTCCCCAAAAAGACCCGTAAAAATCCCAAGTGCCGCTGTTGTACAAAATAGTTCCTGTTTCACTTTCAGCATCATTAGT